>Ga0134126_10000138_pt1 | contig 97137 bp, 81 predicted proteins | sample KB31752_FD_96881 | JGI IMG/M metagenome (GOLD analysis project Ga0134126, IMG submission 96881) | Terrestrial soil microbial communities with excess Nitrogen fertilizer from Kellogg Biological Station, Michigan, USA - KB3-175-2 | ecosystem: Environmental > Terrestrial > Soil > Unclassified ...
AAAAAAAAAAAAAAGAGGGGGAAGTTTTAAAAAAAAGAAAAGGAAAAAAAACTGGTTAATAGTCCAATCGAGAATGAAGTTGGCAAAGGCTAAATCGTGCATTCCCCCGTCTTTTTTGGGAGATACTCTCTTCCCTTCATTTCTACCATTAAGTCCACAGGCGGTTTCATTTTTTTTCTCCTCGATTGTGAACACCAAGTATCTACACCCTGATTCTCGTTAATTCTTTTCCTTTTATGAATTACTGGTAAAAATATAGGCTAGATAGTCTGCGAGTTCTTTTTCTCTTTAAACTGGGAGCAATTGTTCAAAGCCAGGAAGAGAAAAAATGGCCTCGGGCAAGAAACGGAAAATGGAGCACTTCCTCATGGATGATGTAAGTTTGGGTCAAGTCGAGGAAGAAGGCGGTAAAAAAAACGAGGCCATACCGCCTCCCACTGGACTGACACCATCCATGCCCTTGGTGACCAATGAATTCACCTTTGCCGATTTTCCCGTGGAATACAAACAAGATCGCAAAACAATCGTCGAGGAGAGTGATACCCTCACTCCACAAGTCACCACTGTGGATTTATCACCCTTGGTATTTCTACGAGAATTGCGCTTTATGAAACGCGGCGGGAATGCACAAGATGCCGAAAGTCAAGCGAAAATGGTCATGGACTTGTCGGCTCGCATCAGTGCGAAAGGTGCCGTCACACGCGTCATTCTCAATTCCATGGAATTGCCCATTGCCTTTTATATTTTATTACCGCCAATTGAATCGCCATCGTCCACCATGACGACCTCGGCGCTCACGTCACAAGCGAGCGCTAATGCGCCCAAAAAGGCCGACTCCAATTCCGACAAGGGCTCGTCCGAGACGGATAACACCGCGTCCAGTTGGCTGTCAACTATCCAAATTGAAGGGCCTCGGATCTCGTACAATTCCGCATTTCTGAGTAACGTGTGTGCTCATCCCACCTATGACAATAAAGACATTACCACCAACCTCGTCTTGAATGCAATTGAACAAGCACGTCAATTGTGGCCACGCGCCATAAATTTGGAAATGAATGTGCCTGTATCGGCCTCGAAAGCCGAACAGGCCGTGTTTCGTGAATTGGGGTTCAAGGTCTTGACCGTAGAGGACAGTGTCATTCGGTTTACCAAGTATTTGGTCGGGGCCGATTCGGATTCGTCCTTTCCTAGCTCGACGAGTGCGTCCTAGTTGTTTGATGTTTTTTTTGTTCTTAAAAATTAGTTTGATTCAAAACGTGCTCGATAGGGAGTTTTACAAGTGAATTGTAAAGGGTAGTGGGGCAATACGGAAAAACTAGCGAGCAAAAAGAAAAAAAAAGGGGGACTTGGAATCAACCATCAAGCGCCGAAAAGAAAATCGGGCAATGGACGGGAATCTCGGTCAAGCGCGCTTGGCGAATGGCATCACCCATTGTGGAGTACGCGTGTAATGCATTGTATGTCCATTTTCCCGGTGGCTGGTCGTATCCGGGACCGGATTTCGTGTGGTCAGTACACGAGGCCGGACAAGTGGCTCGCCATACTGTTTCGAAGCCGCTTTCGGCTTGGGCATCATAGTCAATGGCCAAGAATTTGTCCAGCTCCACGGCGTACGGATACGTATTGCCCACGAATCGGTCCAGACTGGACGTCAGCCATTGACGACGTGCCTCTTCCTCGGTTCGCGCCACGGCTTGCAATGTACAAGGCTGTGACTTGAAGACGAACTGGAGATGCCATACGCGCCACGGATCGCGAGGTTCAGTGTTTTGAGCTGTTTGGTTTGGTCGTGTTGGACTTGGTTTCCTCTTTCTGAATCGGTCTTGGGCCAATTGACTTGACTGGTTTGTCGGATTTGGTTTCCTCCTTTTTCTGAATCGGTTTTGGGCCAATTGACTTGACTGGTTTGTTGTTTGGTTTAGAGCGTGAACTAATATTCTTGGACATTCTTGTCTTTTTTGGATGATTGGGATTTTGAAGGAATGGGTTTTACCCGTGTAAGAATTTAGCAGAATTCTTCACACAATTGAAATTCGGGAAAATCTTTTGGTGACAATTCATCACCTAGAATCTCAATTCTGTTGAAATTCGTTTTATTTCGTGGAGATTTCTAGGAAATGAACTATCTATTTTCTAGCCGAAACCTCTCCCCAGTTAATTGTCTTGGATTAATCGACCCATTCCGCAATATAACAACCAATACTCATATGACATTCATATGGGCACTCGCACTCGGGAGCCGCCATCAATTGCATGCCCAACGCATACCATTGCAGTATATGAACTCGTCGTGGCGAAAAGGAACCAGAGAGTTTCATCATGTTATCATTCATAAAAGTGTACAATGTGTTTGTACTTTGTACTTGGAATTTGACTGACTTGTGAGCGCGGAAGCACCGTTCATTTGCTGTAATGTGAAAATCATGTGGCGACAGTTCAAACAGATATCGCCAGTGACCCGAAGATTTCTCTTTGTTGAACCGAGTCACAGCAGCCTTGGGCACAGCAACTTCATTGCGCAGGAATTCCAACCACATGTTTCGAGAATCCCTCCAAAAAGCCTCTGTCGGTCGGATTGAGTAATACGTTCCCTCCTTGTGTACCTTTCCCACAAAGGTAGCTCCACTTTCCCGCAGCCAAGACCAAATGAAATTGCTCGTCGACACAACACTCTTGGATTTCTGATGTTTGGATTCCAACATAGGTAAATGGGTCTCCTTTTCGATAACGAGTAAAATGGCCTGTTTTATTTCATCCGAGCTGGGCGGGGACTTCTTGTCCAATGCAATTCCCAGCTTGTCAGCCAAAAGAGTGAGTTGTACTCGTGTGAATGTTGCCATTGACTGTAAAAGTATCGACCCCAGTTGGAGTAAGGATTTGGGTAGCTAATTCTTTCTTGTTAATGTTGCGTGGTGCCCAGTGTTTGAACTCAATTCTGGTCTTTGAAAGAATGGAAGAAAATTAAAAAGAAGAGGAAAAGAGAGGGCGTCGTGGTATGACGGGGGCAGTCAAAAGATCAAAGGCACGATTAAAGCCAAAAATTTTACCTAGCGATCATTGGCTGAAGGTGGGGAGACCCAGGAAAAAAAGTTTCAAAAAAATTAAGCAAAAACCAAAAAAAAATTTTCAGCGCTGCCTGGCCCAAAACGATATAAGGCCAAATTCCATGTAAGGCCAGAAAAAGCCAGCACATGCCCTGTCAAGATGACGGGGCGACATGTGCTACCTCGCCTATGCTCCGTGATATGACAGGCCGCCCTGTTGCCCCGTCAGATGAAAGGCCAACCTCCCGTCATGATGAAAGGCCAAAACATTAAAGGCCTCCCCGTCATGTGCTGTCCTCGCAATTAAAGGTTTATATTAAAGCATAATTTTTTACCTAGTGATCGATGGTTCGAGGTGAAGAGACCCAGGAAAAAAAGTTTCAAAAAAATTAAGGAAAAACCAAAAAAAAATTCCAGCGCTGCCTGGCCCAGAATGATATAAGGCCGGAAATCCATGTAAGGCCAAAAAAAGCCAGCACATGCCCCGTCATTTTAACTGGAACCACATGTGCTACCCTACGGTTGCCCCGTGATATTAAAGTCCCCCCGTCATTTTACGCTGGCTTATTTTTGGCTGTGATATGACATGTCAAGATACAGTCAACATTAAATGCTTGATATTAAAGGCCGCCCCGTCATGTGCTGTCCAACAATTAAAGTCAAATGTGAAAGCACAAAACTCAAGGTAGCGATTTCCCCTCTCTTTTTTTTTCCTCTTGAAAACCTCTCCAGTTTAAACCGAGGAAATCGTGACCAGAAATTACTAGTCGGTCGTGCAACCGCAAGACGTTGTCGGGTGCGTCTTGGCAAAGGTTGCTTGAAGCGCTGCACGAGATTTAAATGTACTCGTTTGACGCCACTCGACTCCAAATTCTTGGACCAACAAGGCCATCCATTTCGTCATGAGCGTCGCATGTTCATCCACGGACATGAAATGATGTCCACCGGACATGGATTTGTTGCACCATGGGTTTCGGACAATTGTCATGGGCGGTTGATCCTTGGTCTTGGATTCGGTTTCGGATACCGAGTCCTCCATCAGATCTTTTCGGATATAGACGCCTTCTTGCATGTCGAAAAAGCCAGTATCGGGATCAATTGAGATGTATCGACAGTCCTTCCAGCTATTCAAAAAGACAATTAAAAATCATCTACTCAAATTCTTTATTTACTGGAGTGAGACGGAACCAATTGTCTTGGACGTGGCATCCGATGACCGGTTCTTGTAAATGGTACGCAAGTCCGAGAGTTTGAGTGCAACCTTTTTATGGTCCTGATAGGACTGAATCACCAAAAACAATCAAACTTTAAATCAACAATAATAGTTTTTTCTTACCGACACCATGATCTCGGATGGAACATCGTCCTTGGGTGCGGGTTCGTTTGTCAGTGATGATTCACTCGTCATTTCCTCAAGAGGAAAAAAAAAGTGGCAATGACAAGACGCTACTAATTTTCTAAGCCGGATTCAGCCAATAGAAAAATTTTCTATACAAATTCCCGAGGAATCCGCCAATTTGAAATTAAACCACTGTTAACTCGACGGCACACCACCCCAAACCAGTAAAATTTTTTTCCCTTGGATCATTCCCAAGAAGAAAAAGAAAATTCTAGGGTGAAAATTTTTTCCTCTCGATTTCACCACCAACCGACTGGAGTGAAAAGTCATTCTTCAGATTTCCAAACCCCTTAACTTCTCTCAAAGCCAAGGACCAAGAAAAAAAAATGACAAGCGAAGCCTCGGACCATACCATGACGGAAGCGACTTCATCGGAAGTCAACAACAACAAGCCCTCGGCGGCGGCAACGACCAAGACCACCACACCGGAAGACAATGTGGCGGATCAAGAACGTCGCAAGCAAAAGGCACGTCGCGAACAGGAAAGGCAAGACTCGGAAACGCTCAAGGCGTCGCGTACCTCGGCAGAGGCCGAGTCGGACGAGGAATCGGTTAAGTCCAATAAGAAAAAGGATAGGAAGCGTGTGTCGCGCTCGCGTTCGGCGTCGCGCAGCAAGTCTTCCAAGGAGTCGAAAAAGGACGATCCTGAATCGGATGGCGATCACCATACCAAGAAAAACAAGGTATCCAAATATTCCTCCTCATTGTCTCGACAGGAGAATGGCAAAAAGGGATCCTCTCATCACAGCGATGATGAATCGGCCGATTCGAAAAAGGAGGGCTCGCGTCCCTCTTCTTCGAAAAAGGACCGTGACGCGTCCAAGGATGATGAGGATGCAACACCGGCCAAGAAAAAGACCAAGGTCCTCGAAGAGGACACTGAGGGCGATGCTTTGTCCGTCAAGAAGCGAAGCAAGGACATGCAACCTGAATCCAAGAAACACAAGGATGACGACGAGGATGCACGTCCCAGCAAGAAGAAGAAGGATGCCACGGACGAGGAGCGTCCGAGCAAGAAGAGCAAGGACGATGCCGAGGAGCGACCTAGCAAAAAGAAAAAGGATGACGCCGAGGAAGAGCGTCCCAGTAAGAAAAGCAAGGAGGACGAAGAAGCCCGACCGGTCAAGAAGAACAAAAAGGAAGAGGATGAACCCAGCAAGGGAAAAAAGGACAAGAAAGTTCAGGCCGACGAAGGAGACGGACCCAGCAAGAAAAAGAAGAGAAGCAAACCCTGCTGCTCGGAAGAATTGGCCACTTCCGTCACCAAGAGCTACTTGACTGCTGCGACTCCGGACAAGGACCATGACAAGCAACGCGAATCGATTCGCACCCGTCCCAACATGACGACGGTACCCAAGGGTCACGTGCTCAATGTGGCCCCGCCCTTTTTGGGCAATCACCCGTTTCTGCGATTCTTCTTATTGGACAATTCGGCCAATGTCAAGAACAAGAAGCTGGGGGAAACCTTGGAAAAGGCGGCCCTGCTCGTCTTTTACCTGCGCTACGTGGCGCCCGAATTGGCGCCCGAGGTGGATGATGATGACGATGATGAAGAAGAACAGGCTCGCAAAAAGAAGGAAGCTGCATCGTTTGTGAAAAAGACGGAATCGGACCCGTTTGGCGAACGTAGCTTTATCAAGCAGTTTCAACTATGCGCGGAATTGTGGAAGAAACTTGGCAACTGGACCAATCAACCGCGTTTCGCCCATGTGGCAGACGATGCCAAGGCCTTTGCAGACGATGCGCTCTATCGCATCTTTGGCGAAAAGCCGGCCGTGGGTAACCGCGTCTCCTTGCCCATGCTCCTCTTGCCTTCACCTTCGGGCGCAGTCAAGACCTATTACGAGGACAAGGAGGATGTGACCAAGGACAAGGCGGCATCCAAATTGGACTTGTTTGCGGATCAATTGCATGACTTTGGCTGGGGTCCATCAGAAGTGATCAAGGCCTTGGAACGGTGCATCAATGAATGTGTCGTCTACCAAAAGCCGGTTTCGATGCTTTTCGCGCCGAATGAGGCGGAACGCAAGGAAAATGTGTCGCCGCCGGAAATTCACCACATTGTCTATTGGATGTGGGAATGGTCTCGTCGCCTCAATTACCGGGGCCGTTTTTCGGGTGCAGACGGCAAACGGGCCAGCCAGTTGCTCGACGCCTTTCGACAGGAGGAAGAGGATAGTCTAAAGGAAGCCAAGGAGGCACGTGAACGGAAAAAGGAGGAGGCGGCCAAGAAGAAGCGTCAAAAGGAAAAGGCCGATGCCGCCGAGGGCGATGGCGAGGCTGAAGAAGAGGTCAAGCCCAAGCGCAAGCGCAAGGCTAAGACCGCTGCAGTTGACGATGAGGAGACGGAACGCAGCGAGGCCGAATCCAAGCCCAAGACTGTCAAGAAAAAGGCCAAGCCATCTGTCGCAGCAGACGAGGATGAACGCCCCACCAAGAAGACATCGAAGAAACCGCGCAAGGCATCCAAGGCGGCTGAATCCGATGACGACAAGCCCGTCCGGAAGGCCTCGTCCAAATCCAAGGCCAATACAGCAGGCTCGGATGATGAACGACCTGTCAAGAACAAGTCATCTTCCTCTTCCAAATCCTCTCGGGCGGCTCAAAGTGACGAGGAATAAACATTGACAACCCTCTAGATCTCCGGATTTTCATGTAGTTTACTTTTCGCGACTTTAAACCCTTTTTAAACTTCACTCGATTCAAACGATTCTGACTGGTGAGAAACAAAAAGGGTAGTTTTAAGTAAATCGATTGAGTCCAATTGGAATAATCATCTCGACTTAACAAAAAGCCACGATTTGATCTAGGAAATAACGTGGAGGATCTGCAACCGGACGCTTGGTTTTGACAAGCGACACAATGGCATCCATGTCGATTAGGTCGTCTACGTCACGCGAAATGTAGTACAAGTACCCAGCGACGATACTTGGGCTACGATGTATTCCTCCTTGACAATGGACGAGCACCGCCTTTTTCTGTTGGTTGGCCTCTTGTATCAAGAATATACATTGTTGCAGGACAGGTATAATATCGGCACCCTTGTGATTTTCCAGCGGAAACCGATGCCATTTTATGTTGGGCAATCGAGATTGGGAACTCTTGTAAGACATTGCAACATTGCCAATGTCGAGTATCACTTGAATTTGAAACTTTTTGAGAAGCGTATCATTGTTAACAAGCGTGGCAGATGCACCTCCTAGAAATAATCCGGGCAGAATTTCATCCATGCACGATGTAATAGACGATTCTTTGATTTCCATTGTCCCCTTTTATGGGATTTAATTATTTCGTACAATTTGGTTTTTTCTTACCCCCTAAATTCTTTGGACCGTGGAAAAGAGAAACAGAACACGGATGGAGAAACATTTTAGCAAAGAAAAAAAAGAAATACCAAAAGAGGAAATTGCATACATCCTAACACATGCCGCCAAGGTCCCGGCCGAACGGCTCCGACAAGCCAGTCTAGATGGAAACGAACGAGAAGCGCGTCGAGCCATTCGAGCGGGTGCGCGCAATTATCACGATACCGTCATCGCTACTGTATGCCGAGGCTCGTCCTTGCGTATAGTAGAACGTGTACGACCACTTCGGCGCGAGTTGGAACGTAGCTTTTCACGGGCACTGGAATTGGTTGCTCATTACAATCGGACACTCCACTCGTGGCTACTGGAATGGGGCAAGACACGAGAGATCAAGGGAATACATCGACTTCCAACGCCCCTTACACGACCCGAAATTGAACGCGAACTCAAACAAGGACGAACCTTGCACGTACTCGAAACCTTGGCCAAGACCCATCAGTTTTGTGAATTTGATAGGGTATTCCTGTCCGAGCGAATATATTCTGTTCCCTTGGCACTTGCCGTCTTGTTTGAATTAGTCACGCGCCTTCCGGGTAGCATTCCCATTATGAGAATTCTGAATCGTTACCGTGCAAACCGAGCAGCTGGATATGCATTTCCTCTAGTTGATGCAGACTACACCAATCTGGGTTCCCTGGATTTGAAGGATTTAGTAGCGCATATTGACCGAGTGTGGTTCCGAGACGATGTAAGCGGTCTCACTTTTGAAGAGCCCGGTGCATTGCGTATCTTGCTCCGGGTATTCCACAAGTTACAAGCATCCTCTCAATGGTGCATATTGCATCATTTATTCCGGAATGGCAACATGGACATGATTGCAGCATTGCATAATTCGTGCGGAATATCATGGAATATGGTTGTGCATCGTATTTTGGGATACGGAAACCCCTTGGATTGGTCTAGTTCGTTGCGAATGATTCAACGGTTTTTGTTTGTGGACACGTTCCGAACCGTTCGAAATGTCTATTGTGAGTTGGACCCTGTTGAATTGAAGGAATTTGCATTGATGCACGTTTCGTCTGCACTGTTTACATTGCCTGAATTACGATTTTGGATTCTGCCCCTGTGGACTAGCGCACTCGGTCCTGTGACTATCCTATTACCGGAGCTTGTTCGTCTTGTATTGGATTATGTTTAAAAAATCATTTTACCACGTGATTCCAAGTATAATTTTTATCATAAAAAATAGAGTACTGTCAACCCCTTTTTTTGGTCCATACGGTCGTTAAGTCCTTTTCCTTTCTTGAAGGATAACCACGACTAAAGTTTCTGGATTAGAGACAAAAATTGACTATTGGGTTCTATTTATGATTGGCGATAACGACACAATCGGGCAGAATACGGAATGGGGTTCCATTCATGATCCACTCCAGTGACCAAGGTGCCTGGCTGGAGGTACTTGAGCAATGCGGGAAGGCGTTTGGCGAATCCGACGAGATCCGAGATGGTAATCGAATTCCGGATCGACGATGGGAAAATGTGCTTCATGACTACCTGGTTTTCATTCTTGACCAAGTGATTGGGGAATCCGTGGCCTGGAAGTACGGTCATGGCGATGGCGCGATCCAGCTCCACGACACATTGCGTCTTGCCCACAAAGGCCCGACAGGCGGCGGCAAAACTATGCAGCTTCCAGACCGTGTCGCTGGGATACTTGGAACCAGCGGGCCCGCGCGCGATCATGACGAAATTGTGTTTCGAATCGAGCCGGAAATGAACCAATTCGGCCGACGCGTCCCCCAACCGGTCGGATCCCTTGCCACAGAATTGGATTCGTTTGGGCAAGTGTTGATTGAATAAATCACAAATCACCTAATCGTGGCCTTGATCAACGAAAACACTAACCTGTCGAGCCTTGCGTAGGTCGTTTTCGTCTTTCTTGGATCGCGCAAATCGAGTTTCCATTGCGACCGGTTTGATGTTGACTAGGACCACATCATCATCGTCGTCGAAAAATGTAACGTGCTTTCGTTTCTTGGCCAGGGTCTTGGCTGCGATACTGTCCGAGACTATGGACTCTTGTTTGACGGGTTCGTCTTCGGCCTCGGTATCGGAATCTACTGTCTGCGGTGAGGTTTCCGCCTTGGAGGATAAGTCCGATACCCGTGATGTATCATCACCTGCGACGGACAATTGGAAATTGTCCTCGTACTCGTCCGATACGAGTGGGTCCGTCGGCGATTGTCGTTTTGCATCTTTTGATTCTACCGACTCGGCTATCTGTTTTGCATTGATTGATTCGGCCATTTGCCTAGCATCATCCGAGTCGATTGCCCCAACCATCTGTCTAACATCTTTCGAGTCAATGGATTGTCCGACATCTTTCGAGTCAATGGACTTGGTAGCCAGAGATTGCAAAAGCAACACATCTCCGTCGCGAATGTCGCCTAGCCTCTGGACTAGAGCTTTGCTTGATCCTGCTAAATTCAGCAAGACATAGAGCCTGGACGTGGATTCGTGATCAAGGCCGAATTGAGTCTCACACTTGGCTATAAACTGTACCAATTGTGTTTCAGACACTAGTACTACAATGGCGTCTTCTGATACACACTTTTTCACAAAGACACGACGCATCATTCTTCCTCTTTTTTCGCCGAAAAAATAAATGGTGCTTAATTCGCCGCATTCAAGGCCAAATTTTCTAACGTTGGAATTAAAGGCCAGAAAGCCGCTATCACTGTCCTCTTGTCCAAGTTTTCGTGTTGTATTTAGAGTACGTTTAAATTACTTTGTCACGGAATTCCAAATGTTAATGTAAAAATAGAATACAGTCAACCCACCCCCCTTTTTGATCTACGCAGTGGGCTTCGTAAAGGTACCCATCAAGGCTAAATCAAAATGATCAAGTGTGCCAGGAGAATGGGCATCACGCAACACCGACGTTTCGGCAATGACTCGGCCCTGGAAAAAGCCAAACAACATGTCGATACACGCCTTGGCGGTCCCGGCCCGTGCAATAATGGAACCACTGGCCCATCCACGCGAGTAATTCTCAATCATGGTGGTTAAAGCGGCTTTCTCATCCGAGGTTCCCGTGTGTCGTTGAATAATATTGGCCATGGCTTGTCGTGCCTCGGGATGACTAGGGGTTCCGGCCTTCATGGCATGTGTGATATCCATATAATTGAGCATGGCTACATTGGATTGGATGTCGGTACGTCGAATAAATGGACAACCGCGAATCACAGTACCAATGGTACTTAGTAATATGGGCGGACGTGTAGTGGCGGAACCAGCGGTAAGTGAAATAAGTAGTCGGATCGATAATTCGCATTGGTGACGGAATGCAAATGGCGCTCCGCTGCATTGATGCCACAAGTACGAAAAGGGTGAGGTTTGCAATAGCTTTTCCCACGGTTTGGGATTGAAAAAGTCTTGCAGAATATCATTTAGAATGGGGAACAAGGTAGCGGATGGTGTCTCGATTTGAATGGTTTCGGAATGGTTGGGTCGAGTCGGGAGGTTGTCGTTTACCAGGGGTGTTGCAGCTGTAGTAATTTCACCAGGAGTGACGCCTTGGGTCATGGATTCAAGAGTCGTAACCCGAGTCGTGGGCTTGGAATTCCAAGCCAAGGCCATGGTCGTGGCAGAGGATCCAGACGAATCAGACTTGGCGGATTCGATTGAAATATCTGGATTACGAAACAATGGAACAGGTGGACGAGTCGATGGTTTCTTGCGCTTTTTGGAGGGCGTCGTAGGCTTGGGTTGTGATGGGTCCAATGCGGTAGACGTCAAGTCAATCACGGCATTGGGAACAACTGCACTTGGCACGGGGATCGTGTGACTTGGAGCGAGGTAGGCCCACTGTGCCTTATCACGAATCGCAGAATCTATGGTATCCTCTGCAGTGGGAACCACGACTAGTGCGGGTGTAGAGGTAATATCAGCAAGGGCAGAGGACTGAGTCGTTAATTGAGGTCTGCTTCCCGATTCTTTTTCTCTATGAATCTTGTGTAACGTAGTAAGTGGAACTCGTCCACGCCCGCGTTTCCCTTTCCAGGTCTGGAGTTCCGAGGTATTCATGGGCGCATCCATCTGACGTTTCCACAATGGAGGGTATGGGCTTCCAATACCATTTCTTGAACTTGCCGTAAGATCAAGGGCTGGTACTGATGTAGGTTGCGGCACAACCGGTAACGGAATCGATGATGTAGCCAGTGGTGTACAAGGTATGGCCGATTCGGTCGACGTCACCGGAACCACTGATCCGCCAATCGATTGTGTTTCATGGACCCCTGGAACGTTATCAATGGGTGCCCCGGGTACCGACGAATCAGTGCCCAATAACTTGTCGAGGAGGCTGGTCAGTGTCAATGTCGATTTCGGATTGGGTTCGGAAACAACCATCTTGTCAAGCAACGGCATGGACGCGGCGATCAATGTCGAATTCGAATCCGACGTATCAGTCGCAATCGATACGGGTACCGTCTCCAGTGTACTGAGCAACGACTTGATAAAAGGTCTTAGACTAACGTCCGTTGATCGAATGTTTCGGAAAAACGTCTCCAGTCTAAGACTCGTTTCAAACTTGAGCAATTCGTCCCTCTTCTCCTCGAGTGATTGTGTCGCTGTCATGGCGGATAGCTTGGTTTCCAAATGGTCTAGAAATCGATGTTCAAAATCAATGACTTGTGTCAATCGGTCAAGGACATGCAGACGATCACTAGCACCATATGGACCGCGAGTGTACATGACGAATGTCTTTGGGCGTTTTCCACGGTCCCCAATCGATATGCTCGTGGTGTGAAACTGGACGTGATCGATCATGATTTGGTCCGAGTCGGTCCGAGTGTTCCAGGACGCACCACATGGTAATCGTTTCGGTACAAATGGAACACGAGTGGTACAAGCTTGAGAAATGCACATCATTCTATCGCGTAGTGCACCAAGCAATGACGGTTGATTCATACACAAGTCCATGTAGGGAATGTACACGAGTTGATCCGGATTCTTGAGCTCTTCTACTACCATGCACATTTGGAGTCGGGAATCGTATGCAGGATCCAAGGAGAGACCGCGCCACAATCTGTCGTTGCCCCCAAGTTTCATGTCGAGCTTGAAGGAGGCGAGTGATCTCATTGTGGGAGAGTTCTTTTTTTTTCAATTCTGGAACGCGTAGTTCGGAATAATTTTGCTTTCGGTTAATCCAGTTGACAGGAAAAAATTACATTGGCTCTCTTTGCAAATTTACAAGAAAATTGAAAGAAATCTGTAGTCGATAGAGTCTTTCAATTTTTTTTCCATTTTTTACACTTGCATTTTTTGAAAACACGAAACAAGAAAAAAAAGCGAAATGGAGAATAAAGACGAGACAACCCTGGCACAGTCCAAGACGGCAGACGAAGAGTCAGTCTTGTCAAAAGAAGAACAAGCCGATTTTACATCCCGCAAGACAATACAAAACATCAGATTGGCACGGGCCGAGGCGGATCTAGCAAAGGCACAGTCCGACTTGGAAAGGGCACAACAAGCCGAACGATTAGCGTCAAAAGTATTCGGGGCCGAGTGTAAAGCAAAGGCTACCCTCGACTCGGAGGAGAAGCAAGCGATCCGTCGAATTCAATGGCACAAGATTCTCAAGGATCCCAACGCCTTTTGGCTCAGATACTCCCGGACCAATTTAGACTATTTCCTGATAGCCGAGGGAGACGTGAAGAATCTCTACTCGAGTTACCGGCACTTGACCAAGACCGAACTCTTGGGTGTGGTTCAATTTTGTCTCGAACATAACATGACATGTCCCGATCCCAAGGGGAATTCGTGGCGTTTTAGATATGATATCAGTTCTCATACAATGACGACCAGCTTTCGAGAACGATTTCCCACGGTAGCTTACTACAATGAATCACAAGGTCAATGGTCATTTGCGTTGGAACGGCTTGGAATCTGTAATGATGAATATCTTGGGTCGATGGTGGCATTTGTCAAGAAATGGAAAGACTCGACTGCCGGAGTAGGCGAAAAGGCGCGTGAATTGTATCAGATGCCTGGGTTTCCCAAGGGATTCTGATCGATTGTAGTACGATTATTTAAACCTTTTGTCGATTAGGACCAATATTGACTGTTGATTCATGACTAAAAGTCGGCATTCGTAAAAGAGCTTTAAAATAGGAATTTACTTGGACGATTGAGATTTACTGCGACGATTGAGATTGAGCCTGGCGATAACGACAAAGTCGGGCCGAGTACGAAATGGGTTTCCACACCTGGTCCTTTTCAATGGACCGAGTACCGGGCTGCAAGTACTTCAACAAGGCCGGAAGCCGTTTGGCAAAACCGAGCAGGTCTGGGAGTGTAGTCGAATTCCGGATCGACGAGGGAAAAATGTGCTTCATTGCAATTTGGTTTCCGTCCTTGACCAGATGTTTGGCAAATCCGTGTCCTGGAAGGACCATCATGGTAACGGTACGATCCACTTCTGCGGTTGTGCGGCTTGAGCCTATCAAGGCCTGACAAGCGGCCGAGAAATTGTGCAGTTTCCAAACGGTATCCTTGGGGTACTTGGGGCCCACAGGCCCGCGCGCAATCATGACGAAATTGTGCTTGAGATCGAGCTGTACATGGACCAGTTCGACAGAGGTATCGCCCAGTTGGTCGGATCCCTTGCCGTGGAATTGAATTCGCTTGGGCAAGTGTCGGTTGAATAGATCACAGATTCCCTAATTCAAGAGGAAAAAAAAACGTGACAGTCAAGAACGCTTGGAAAGCGCACAATCTCAAATTACCTGTCGCGCCTTGATGAGTGCGAGTTCATCTTCCTTGAGATTTGCGAGTCGTGTCCTAGGAGTTGTGGTGACTTTTGGTTGACTTGGTTCGGCATCATCAGCATCGTCATCATCGACAAATGTGACACGTTTCCGCTTCTTGACTGGTTGGATAGACACTGTGGGTTCCCGCTTGACAGGCGCTAGAAAGTTTGGGTTAATGGGTTCATCGTCTTCTGTGTCGGAATCCACCGTTTGGAGTCGGGAAGTGATGTTGGAAGAGACATCAGAGATTGAGGTGTCATGGTCCGCCATGGACAAATCCAGTTCATTTTCTTGCAAGGGGTCTAGACTCGGAGACAATGAGCGAGGATCATCCTCTTTTGACTCTACCGCGGTTCTGACCAAACGTTTAGTCTCGTTCAGGCCCGTTGGTGCCGCCTCATCTGGATCGGTTGATTCAGTGGCGGGCACCAACAACAGCGTATCTCCATCACGAATGTCTGCTAGTCGCTGGACCAAGGCCTTGTTAGAACCCGAGGCATTCAATAGAATAAAGGGACTATATATCTGATCACGGGCAAGACCCAATTGAGATTGACACTTGGTCACGAACGATGCCAATTGTGCCTCGGCCACGAATACTATGATGGCGTCTTCTGAAATGCATTTTTTCACAAAGATGCGACGTGTCATTTTTTCTTGACGGGTTTTCGCGAAATGAAGAATGCTAGAATGATTTTTGTTCGATTAAAGATTATTTTTCACTAGAAATTTCTCGGAAAATTCCGAGGCGTTAATCCTGAATTTTCGACCACCGAAACATTTAATTTTTTTTTGTAAAACTGTTAAATTTTACGAGAATTTTTTTACAGCAGTGCATTGTGAAAGAATTAAATCAAAATGGGAAAACGGGTGGATTTACACGGGTGTGGAATGGGGCGAATCCGACCACATGGTTTCGGGCGGTCGGTATTGTACCTCTGGAACATACGAGGGCGAACAAGGTGCATATGTCGGCGAAGTAGGGGCATAGACGGGCGAATGGGGTTGCATCGTCGGAGGCGGCCGGTATTGTACCTCTGGCACATACGAAGGTGAACAGGGAGCGTAGGTCGGCGAAGTCGGTGCATAGACGGGCGACTTGGGTGCCATCGGCAAACGTTGTGGCGCCTCGGGTTCTCTAGATTTTCTGGACATGTGTGTGGATGATCCACTTCCGCGGCCCCTACCATGTGGGTACGGCACATGGCGTGGCGGTGCCTGTTGCTGTTGTTTTTGTTGCATTTTACGGTCACGTGCCTGGGCTTTTTGGCGTTGCATTTCCTTTTCTTCTACGAGACGCTGATCATCGGCTTGACGTAATGTGACCAATTCTTGATCCGTACGCATACGACTGGGTGCAATGATCCATTGCTGTTCCGGTTCCGTCACCAGAGTGTGGCCAGGGGCACCCTTGTAAATATAGGCCACGCGCTCCCACGTAGGTGGTGTTCCTTCCGCACGGGCATGCACTTGTCCAAAGGTGGTACGATCCATGGGGCTCACGTACGTCAAGTGTCGCAACTGGAGTGTACGACACACGTGTTCGGCCAAGTGTTGCCTCTCATTAAAGGCCAGTTTCCACAGGGCAAATTCGTGATGATGCAACAAGAACAAGTCCAAGACGACAAAGGTCGTTGGGTAAAATACCCCAAGGACGCCAAATTGCTCGGGCAAGTGACACATCCACGGATGAGCATGTTGGGATTGGAGGCATTCGCCTTGCGTACACAATTCCGATGGGTGGTACCGTGACGGGTCCAAGTACAAGGATTGCCATGCACAGATTTCATCGGGCCAAATGTAGTGAATCTTGTCGCGTATACGCAGCAATCCACACAGGATTCCGCCTTCCTTGAGCACAAACACCGACCATTTGCGGTCCTCCCAGAGGGCATTGTTCAAGACATCGGGTTGGTGCCAGACTTTGCGTGCCATTTTGAAGTGGGGTTGCATGCCCAAACCAGACCAATGGTCACGCATAAAGGGCGCCAATTGGTTGGTGTTGGTATTCTGACTAAAACGCACCAGACCCGGTTCACCCGAATCATCCTGGTAGCGTTGTTGATAGGCATACGGATGTGTACCCATGCGCATAAAATGCTTGTCTGGACGCATGACACGTGACAGGATCCAGAACCATTCGCGTTGTTTGAAATGAGATAGGACCATCGAAAGCCCATTTTCACGCCAATCTTGGTATTCAATTCGACGCGAGGTAAAATTAAATAGTGCGCTGGCCGTCTCGGTCTTGCCTGGATACAACCACGACCGCCAAAAGAAGACGTATGGTTGTGTATCAAATTCCGTCATGGTCTTGTCATAGGCCAGGTAACAGTCAAAGGGTTGGGTGTGCCAATCGTCTTCCAATGATGCCGGATCGACATTATCCAATGACGTAAGGTCCTTGCAGCAAGACCATGATAAAGTTTTTGTGTCGGATGGTTCCAACTTGACACGAGATTGAAAATCATCCAATATCAGCCAACAATCCATGAATTTGCCGTCACGTCGCACCAATGCCGCGTGCCAGGCATGGCGTTTATAGTGAGCAAACCAGTGGTCCAGTACTTGATGCTGTTGCATGAATTTTACACATTGATTGCTCCAGCCGCGAATCAGAGTCGTCATGTTGGTACCGTCGTGAGCGTGTGCGGTAATCACGTGCTGACCAACGTCTAAAAACTGCCGAATGGCATCCGAGGAAGCACGCATGTCTAGGTCCAGAGACCACATCCAATGGCGGGCCGTGGCACCCATGGTACTGAGCCACGTACCAATGCGTTGGACAATGGACAAGGGCTCGCCACTGACCCACAGGACACGACCGTACCACGAGGTCATCGGTAATTGGACTGTCTTGGTCTTGACATCTTTCCAGACAATGTAATAGTGCCGTATTCGCCACGCGAAGCAAGCGTTCCAATATTCTTGATCGTGTAATACGTGTGCCAACTGTGAGGCCGATTGAATAAACCATACCCAATTAACAATCGGTGCCGAGATGATAGACGATTCGCGTACAAGAGACGCGAGGGCTTGACAATCGTGTGTTCGACGATGGAAGTCGGCCATTTTCCAGGCCGCGGTTTTCTGGTCAAACGGATCGTGCATGATGGCTTGATCGTTTTGAGGATTGATTGAAACGTGGATGGGGACCGAGGGCGGTGCCACGTAGTACGCTTCTGTGGATGTCTGTTTGTCGGATCCAGTTGACCGACCATGCCAATGCAATGAAGGTTCATCGGAAATTAAAAAGGGTAGTGCTACGCCCTTCAACACTGGCAGTGCGACTACTGCTGCTGGCACGGATACAGGTTCTGGGTACCTCGCGTCATCTGCATCGTATCCCGATACCGTCGGGGAATAAGAGCCGTTGTTATTGGACGTGTGGTTTGTTGGGTTTGCTTGAATTGAACTAGGCAACATTGGAATGGGTGGTAATAAAGAAGAGGGTAAAGTGGGCAAAACATGATTTACAGGAGCATTAACGGATGGAAACAGGTGAGACACTGCTGATATTTGTGATTCAAGTGAATTGGAATGAGCCGACGATTCCGATCCTGGACTGTGGTCCATCGCGGGTTCCTTGGGAGAATGCATCAATGCTTCCTTGAGCACCAACGCCAATATTTGTTCCTGACGGGACAAATCCATCTTTCTCTTTTTCTGCTCTTGTGAATTATTTTGACTTGATACAATCTTAATTAAGTAACAATGAATAATTGTGATTTTAATCTTTTTCGGTATCGAAAATTTTTTCCTTGGTTTAGAAAAAGCGAAAAAATCCAGAGCTAGTACCAGAGGAGCGGTCCGCGAGAGTTCATTCTAAGAGCCGCCTTGATGTTGCGTTTCTCCAAGGGATCGAGATTCTTTCCATTTGTAAGCTTTTGTTGCAAATCATTCCGTTCTGACTCGGTTAGAGCATCGCCTAGCGGTTCCGAGTCCTCTTCTTCGGACCCTTTATCTTTCTCGGTAAGATCAATCTCGTTCTTGTTTGACTTGGCTTCGACTCGGACCGGTTTACCGTCTTGGTGTCTAATCGCTTTTTGACATTGTCGGTTTCCAAAAGTGAACCACCAATTGAATACAAAACAAAAAGACTGACAAAGAATAATCGAATGAAAAATCTCATTCGGGTGCTTTTCGAAAAGCGAATCCTGAATTGTAAGAAAAGGAAATTATTACTTTTCTATCTTGCTTGCACTTTTCTAACCAAAAAACGAGACAATTTCCCTCCCAGACTAGATGAAGAAACGCAGAGTGATTTCGGCAAGCGATTCGTCAGACGATGATGACTGCGTGGTTTACAAGTCGGAAACCATCAAGATTAGTGTCAAGCCACGCGACGACAAAGTAGAATCCAGCAAACGTAAACGGGTAGCCATTTTAGATCACGAATCCAAGCTAACGGTATCCGAACGAACAGAGGATCGCGAGTCATTGCTTGCACCGGAAAAAGACTGGTCGGAATCCGACCATGACGGTCCTATTAAGAAATTAATAGGCAAGAAGCGGAAACGATCTAGTGATTCATCAGAACCGACAGTCGTTGCATTAAGCAAGTCCAAAAAAAAGAAGCCAGCGAAGCCGAAAAAGGAAAAGATTGTCAAGAAATCAGCCCGTACCAAAATCTATCATGATGATGAATCGTTATCCCCCGATTTTTGGCACGATAGGATATGGCTCAAGACCGAACCCAAGGAATACCAAGTGCATGCATTGGAACGCATTGAAGAGACGGACGATTTGGACGGTCGTGCGCTCCTCGCATTTGACACGGGCTTGGGCAAGACCAAAACCAGTCTGGATGCGATGGCTAAATATTTCCACAATAATTGTTCGATGGAACGACGTGTGTTTTTGAGTCTTGTAGCTAGTCTAGTGACTGGCCTCGAACAACATGTAGTGGTCATGAACACAATCTTTTGCTACTGGAACACATCCTGTCAATACGATGAATGGCCCCACAAGCCGCTGGTGATTGCTACACTCAATAATACACTGGTGCATCAAATCAAGCGTCAAGTCTTGGAACACACGAATCTGTCGGAACATGTGATTCGGGTATGGGACGCGTCCAGTGTAGCCGTACCCAAGAAGCCCAAGGATCCCCATGCACCAAAAAAGAGCAAGACAACCGGTCCCAAGCCTGTGCGCAAGGAATCGCAAAAAAAAAGAGGGGATCAGACCGAACGGAAATCGATCCAATACACGGCCGATGACACGCGTACACGCGTGGATCTCAAATGGTTTCAGACCCACAAGTACCGACCATGGATTGAAATCATGACCCACTCGGCTCTGCGTGGGCACATGGCTTGGTTACGACAACAACACATTCGCGTCTTGATCTTGGACGAGAGTCATGCGATCAAGAATGACACGTCTAAATTGGCACAAGTTGTAGTGCCTTTTGTCCACGGGATACGTCGCGCCCTGTTTCTAACGGCCACATCCATGGATCGTCCTAGTCAATTGTTCAACCAAGTAGAAGCCTTGCGTTCCGGCCTGTTTCAACGCCGCGAGTACATGTTTCGATACTGTGCGGCCGTCGAACGGCGTACAGCGCAAGGCGTTCCCTACTTGGAGATCAAGGGTGTTAATCGCTCATACCTACCGGAATTGCATCGCATACTGACGGACAAGGTCATGATTCGTGTGACGCAACAAACCAAGCACGATTTCGAACCCAAGCGGGCGTGGTCACGATATTATACAATTGTGGCGCCCCGTGCCCCCGAATGCCAGGCTCGCCTGTCCCAATTGCATGAATTGGCTTGTTTCCAAGAGGTGCAAACACATAATCGTGTCATGGATTTCTGGAAGCGGGACAAGATCCATACCAAGAGTCTCTTGGGTATGCAACAGGTACAACCCCAGGCTATGGCGGGCTCGTCATCGGCATCATCGGTACCGCCATCATCGGCGGCATCATCGGCATCAGTCGTCCAAATGATACCGGCCACCTTTACACGCGTGTTATTGCACGTGGAATCAACGATAGAAGTCGAGGAAAAAACACGCCTCGTGGCGCGTGAATTGTTACATGGTCTCTTTCCCACGCGTCTTCGCGACGTGCGATACGGTCTCGCCTGCCGTCGGATGGCACACAACGCCTGTGACGACTTTTTGGTACGCACCGAATTGCGGACCAAATTACATGAGGAAATGCTCGATTCGCGCAAGAAACAAGCCGAATTGAAACAGCGCATGGCCGAGAATCCATTGGGTAATTTCCCGGCTCAATTTGAAGGGCTACAGAAATTGGAACGACTGTCGAATCAGTGTTCGCGTAATGCCATTCGTGCCTATTGTACGCATTTTGTCCGGAAATACATTCTGCCGGACACGTGTCGTACCAACAAGGTTATTATCTTTGGCCATAACTTGGACATGACCACATTCCTGTGGGACTGCTTGTACCAAATCCTGCCCGAGGAGCGAAGGACTAAGGGCATGATTCGCTTTGATTCCACCATTCCTCAAAAGGCGCGCTTGGCCAATCACCAACAATTTCAGACGGATCCAAATTGTCAAATCGCATTAGTGGGACAGGCCTCGGGCGGCACAGGCATTGAGTGGGTCGCGGCCAATTTGGTCATTTCCATTTACACGCCGTGGAACTGGAGTTCGTGGACTCAGATGCTGGGGCGCGTCGTGGATCGACTCAGTCAATTACGGAAAGTCATGGTGTTTATGTTGACTCTTAATGATTCCCATGATACCATCAAGTGGCAATTGATTGTCAGCAAGGGTCGTACCATTTCCATGATTCAAGATGGTCGTGAATTGAAGTTTGTCTATGACGTAGTCGATTATTATGACGCTTTTCATCCCCCAGGATTGTACGTGGCGTAAAGAAATTTCGTTTAAGAATTTTTTAAGTTTCCACGGAAAATTCCCAGAATCCAAAGAAATTACGTGTCAAAACAATACACACAAATCTCATTATTCGAGATTCTAGAATGCAAGAATTGAAACCTCTGCGCCGAACTTTCATCACCGACGTGGATGCACCCGACAGTACCGAAACCGACGTCATTGAATTGACCCATGGTGGTGTCGCGCGCAACATTTCGATTGTAAGGCAGGAAGAAAAAAAAACAATAACCGAGTGGATTTAGTTTTTCAAATTCCCTCTTTCTTTTTCACAGGAACAATTGCGACGCGAACGCGAATCTCGTCATACCATGCAAGGTCAACCGGGTCAAGTGTTTCGTCCCACTCTTCGGAGAAAGAAGCCGGTAATTGATTTTTTAATCACCCGACTACCTTGGTTAACTAATTTTCATGTGGACTAGGGAAATGTCACATTGACACATGCCAAGGAAACGGTCAAGGACTTGATTGATTTGATCAATACCGATCAGGTTAGAGTGAATACCATTTGGATTAATGGATGAAAAAAAGACAATCATGCTTTAATCTGAATGAAGCAAAATATGCGTGTTACAAAAACACTAGGTGCCGGAATCGACAGTCAAGACCTTGACTAACATGGTCAAGGACGGCACTGTGACGCGCTCGTTGCAGCATTCGCAAAAGCGACGGTTCCAATTCAAGAAAAAGTCGTTTCATACCAAACCCAAACAAGCATTGCCCATGCGCGAAGAGGGCGAGGTAGTGGAGGCTACACCTTCGCTTGGTAAGAACGCTCAAATTACCCCTCGAGTCGTAATTTAATGTTTTTCTTCGTATCCGAATAGAAGCGAAAATCGTGGTACCAAGTGTGACAAGCGAGAACAAGGCACGCTTGGGTAAGCGGCCGCGCACATCCAGATCTTGCTCGTCTATAGACGAGCAAGAACGTCAGATTCTGAAACTGAAACGACAGCTCGAGGACAAGGCAGAAGAAGTAGATACAATCAATCGTCAATTGATTGACGAGCAACAACGCAATGAGCGATTGATGCGACGCGCCCGTTCTCGCTCGCGATCGCGTTCACGCCACAGACGACATCCTTCTCCTTATCGCAACACACGGCGACCCGATGGACCCAATTTTCCATTTGTCATTCCCCCGGAAGTGTTTGAGCAATTACGACACCAGACCATGGACACACGTGATTTTCGTAGTCGGGACGATTTCCGACGAGGACGGGGCGGTGGTCCGGGCCGTGGACGGTTCCAGGACACTCGTTCGAATTCCGATCGTTACTCGCGCGGCGATCGGCCTGCTCGACGCCGACGTTCACGTTCGTTTGAACGTGATACACGACCCAAGGCGGACAAGGCGGTTGCGGTAGAGCCGACTACTACTGTTGTCCCTGACACGGCTTCTTCATCGCATACGGCGCAAGGCGACTTGGCCGATTTTGGCGAAACCACCTTGCAGCCGTCAGCCAGTCCAGCTGCTGCCGATGAAGGTGAGCCTGTATTACCAAACGACACTGCAGCTGACATGTCACCACATGACGATGGATATGCGGGCATCATGGAAACGGATCAACAACAAATGGATCCGCCTCTTTTTATCCAATTGCCTTCTAAGAAACCCGTGTCGTGAAACGACAGGATTTCACTTGTAAATCACGGTTTTAGTTTATCAACTGTTTTGAAATGACGTTGGATGCCTTGCATCAATAAAATCCAGGGTTCAAAAAGCAGTGTAGCCTTTAATTATCAGATTGTCCTTGTAGAGTCGATTTACTGAGGTTTGATTAAAGTAGTGTTTTGTTTGCCAATCTTAAAAAATCGATTTAAAAAAAAAGTGGAAAAATCAAACACTGGAAAATTAAACAAGAATAGAAAATTAGAGACGTCGTCGGAACAAATCGGCATAGTCCATTATCTCCAACTCTTCTGGATCACGCTCCCTGCCAGCCGGAGCTTCATCTCCGCTGAGTTCGCTCGCCTCTTCATCATCTCCGCTCCGTTCGCGTCCTTCCACGTCTTCTTCCTCGTCTCGGTCAGGCGCTCGGCTGGAATGTCGTCTTTCTACTTCTTCCTCTTCTTCCGCCGGCAAAGGCGGTAAATCGGCGAGCCTCTCTCGGTCCAGTCGCTGTTTTTCTTCAATTTCTCTTTGTTCATGTTCTTCCTTCATCCTCAATACTTGATCAAGGCTAATCACTCTCGTCATGGCCTGACGTCGCAATTGCTCGGTACCGTGCTTGAATAAAAAGGTGAGGATTGTGGTCTGGAATCCAGCGTTCACATCAAGCTGATTGTACACTGTTTTCAGAATCGCCATCTCGGGCACAAACGATTTCCAATCCACATCGGGCATGGTTACCGCGAGCAAACTGGCTTTGACACACGCTTGGCCAAGTGCTTTCCATGAACACGGAATCAAATTGACTGAGCCAAATATGTCCACAAAAGGGAAACGTCGAATGGTATCGATACAACCGCTGATACTAAACCACGAATCGAGGAAGTCGACGAATTTCAGGTGTGAACTCTTTCCAGCGAATTCAAGTGTTTGGAGCCATTCACGGTTCGCTACCCAATATTCAATACCCGGTTTCAGACTGTCGAGACGTTCATTCACCAAAAAGTTGAGTTCAAACTCCATGTCACGACCACGATACAATACGCCGGCATTCGGAATTGAAAGGGTTTCCCTGACAAATTCTGGAAAATCCAGAATGGATTCAATCATTCTTTTGCGATCCATACCAGACCGGCCATGTCCGTGGAACCAGTACAAACGCCACAAGTGCAATTCGGCTGTACTGGCCTTGGGAAAGATTTGTCTTAATCTGGATAGGATACGAGGCAAGTCGTCAAGATATTCATCTGGATCCTCGAATCGCGTCAATGGGAAACTGTACTTGGCGTAATGTTCCAAGATCTTTTGTGATGTCAATAGCGGTTCCAAGTAGCACACGGCCAAGGCATGATCTGCCAAGATACCCCAACGCACGTTTTCCAATTTCGTGTAAATGGGGAAATGGAGCCGCGGGTCCTTTCTGGAAAGGGTCTCGGGAAAGAGGCGATCGACGACTCGTTTCTGTACCGATGGACTCCACATGCCCTTGTCTTGAAGTGACCATTTCTTGTCCTTGTAAGGATCAAAAGGCTGGTGTTCAATTGAAATCAGAGTTGTGGTTCGTGGATTGGCAGAGAGCCACGATGCAATTTGCAAGTAATCCATGTTCAGGTTCTTGGCGAAAAATCGTGTTAGACGCACACTCAACGCATTCAGACCTGCGGCCTTGCCGAGTACGACTTTGCGTACCATGTGATAAAAGTACTCTTGCTCGGACCATGCGACCCAGTTGCGCAAAATCACATGTCGCTCGGCCCAAGGACGCACTTTTGGACTCATGACCCACGCCTTGTTTTCCTTGACAATCGTGTGGATCTTTTCAATGGCGCCGGCCAAGTCCTTGTCCTTTTCCGTTACGGTATTGTCGTTGTTTGCATGGAAAAAATCTTCATTGGCAGCTTCTTCGCCAAAGGCAATGGGTTGCATGGCTTGCGAAAGACCACCCAAGGGTCCGGTCCCCATATTTTGATTTGAGTAGCCCCAGGCCTCGTAAATGGCAGCGTAATGCGGATTGTTGGTGGGCGTACCGTAATTGGGACCCAAGGTTTCCAATCGTGTAATTCCGTGTTTGGCCAAGAGTGGAATTGTGTGGTTTCGCACAAACCAGTTGAACATGTTGGAATTGTCAAAGTTGAGCAGCGCTTCCAAGTTGCCATTTGCCAATTCGGCACGGGGACATTTGGCTGCCTCGTATCCCGCATGGATAAAAGTATGAAAATACGCTACAATCCGAGCACGATTCTGAATGGTTAGCGAAAAGAAGATATCAGGGAGAGTCGAAATAGAAAAGCCTGGAGGAACCCCTTCTGAGAAGTTGAATATCTTCACATAAACATTGTCCTCAATCTTTGAATAACCCTTGATCTCTGACAATTCTGCGATAGAAAAGCGTGGTTGTACATCGCCTGGTTTGGAGATGAACAAATAGTCAAATACGGTCCACGCTGTAGGCGGCTGGCTGGCCAGAAAACGAAAATGTTGTGTAATAAAGAACATGATCTTTTCCACAGACAGTCCTCCACGGAAATACGGTGAAAGCATTACGTCGGCGAATGAATTTTGTGTTGCGAAATAAAATAGTGGCTCAATCTGATCCAGTCCGTACGCGTCCATTAACGAAGCAAAGAGGTTCCGACCATTTTCGTCTCCCGACGGGCCCGGTAAGGCTCGTACCATGGTCCCTGGTAGCACTCGGGGAGGATAGTACCCTTCGAGCAGTTGGGTTTCACTTTCGTCCAAGACTCGAGACGCTGTAAAGTTTTCCTTGAGTAATCCGACTTCGAGCATAACCAAGAGTTTGCGTATCGGCATTGCCATGTTCATATTATGATAGGTCTTGTCAGCAGGTAATCGGGCAAGGCGAGCATCTCCTTGAAACAGGAGACGTGCCTGATCGAGTCCTCGGTGCCACAAGTAATTCCAACCCAAGAAATCTTTCCAGATTTTGCCATAGGCACGACGACGTGCTCCCGGAAAGAATTGATAGAAACGCTCCTTGTTATGCCCCGGTTTGTGTTTCTCAAACCCAAACCAGACCTGGGTATCGGCAGAAATCTCGACTGAAATCCCGGATGCCCGAGAAGCACGATGCACATGGTTCACGGCTTCGGCATACTGTCGATAGATTCGTGGATCGGTAGGTTGTACACCCGTGGCCATGTCATACACTTCTCGTACTGTAAACGTTTGAGACGGGTCACCGACAATCGTGAACAGTAGCTGTCCCATGACGAGTTCGTGTGTCAAGTACTGTGGGTCGTCACGGACACGCTTCATGTAGCCAAAGAAACCTTTCGACACTTGCTGAAACGTCGTGGCGCCCGAAATGCCCAAGAACGAAATCAAGATATTGTGCAAGTCTCGAACCTTGAACACCATCAAGCCTTGTTCGGCAAAGTCTCGTTCCACATGCGCGTCCCGTTGTGCAATGTCAAAGACTTTACGCTCGTTTTGCAGATGCGACGCAGTAACGCGTTCAATGGTGATGCGATGTTGTTCTGCAATTTCGGGCGTGGTGCGTACATTACGAAAGCTGGGAATGTGCCATTGGATCCGAAGCAAGTGTTCCATGCCCGGTACACCTGGACCGCCTCGAATACGTTCGGCTTCTTGTCGATAGAGTTCCATGGCCCGTTCGCGATTGTTTATCGTCTGTCGCTCGGCCGCTGTCATGGACGAGTACGAGGTCAATTGGTATTCTTCTTCCCCTTCTTCTTTTTCATCCTTCATTTCCTTGGTCTCTTCATCTTCTTCGCGATCGGGCAAGACGGCGGCCTCGGCGGGACGATTCAAGACGGGCACAATATCCAATCGCGACAAGGCACGTTCCAATTGTGTCATTTCACTTGGATTCTTGGTATGGTCGGATGATCGAAAAGTCTTGTTCCGATCCAAGTGTTTATGTCCAATCGGTGATTGGTAGGTCTCAAACGTTTTGCCCACGGCCATAGGAGTCGAATGTTTGAGTGGAAATAACTGAGTAAAGGAATCGTTCCATTGCAGGTACAAGAGCAAGTACACGACATTGGCCAACCAATTGTGTTGGCGTCGCTCGGTCCAATACGAGGGATCTGTGTGTGTTTCCGCCACGCTGGCGAGATAGAACAAGTCTTGCAACACATTTACTTCATTTGAAATGGGCCAGCCATGCTTACGGGCCTGGTCAATGTGACGATACCGCTCGCTCTCCATTTTTCTTTGGTACACGACAAGTGTATCCGTGTTTTAAAAAAGGAAATAAGAATACATTGAAAATTGATCCCCCCCCCCCCACATAAATTCCGTCAACAACAATCTTTAACAAACCGACAAGAGTTTCTATAGAGGAAAAAACAAAATTTTCCGGGGTCCAGTGTAGGAGTTGACAATTCCAGTTCTTCTATTCTTCTAGTCAAAGAAATTCACGAACACTATCCAGAAAAGAAAATAAAGAAAATATGATTAGACTTGGCAAAAAGATCATGTCGCTAGTCTCATGGAACATTAAATGTGTGATATGCATGGAAATGATTGGACTCAATCGGCAGTTCCGACTCAAGACATGCAAACACACTTTTTGCCAACCGTGTCTTGCCGTATATTGCAAGACACAAATAGAGATCAAGGAGTTACCTATAACGTGTCCATTTGTCGAGGGCACGAATCGATGTACCTTTACACTGACGGAATCTGAAATTGATCATGCACTAGACGACTTGCCCAATCCCGAGGACGGTCGTGCTATTTTTCAACGATTCAAACTATTTTCCAATCCGCGAAATCGTGAGTGTCCCTATTGCCATCACATCCAAACCCATTTGGACACGACAGTGCCCCATGTCACTTGTACAGCATGTCTTACAATTTACTGTTTCGAGCACGGCCATCATCCGGGACAGACGTGCGACGAATTTCTTCAGCGGGGCAAGGAACATAAGCAAGACATCTTGGCCAGCGAAGCCTTGATCCAAAAAGAATGCAAATCGTGTCCCAAGTGCAATTGCCATACCTCGAAAAATGGAGGATGTGCCCACATGACGTGTCAAATCTGTCGTACCAGTTGGTGTTGGCTGTGTGGCCAGGAAATGGCAAATGTGTTTGAACACTACAATGCCGATGAAAAGAGTCTATGTTATCATCGGCAAGGGGCCGAGGCGATAACCATTCGGATTCCGGCGGTACCTTCTAATGCACCCACTCTGCCCAATATGTTGCCTCAACACCAAGCCTTGGGTGAAGCCCTGGATTTTCATCTGCAAACCCCGTCCCATTCGTTTCCACCGATTCGTCCGCCTGCTGAATCACAAGTGGTCCAAGGATCCGTTCCATTTCCGTTTCTAGGGAGAACACAGTATGGGCCGGTTCCATTTCCGTTTCTAGGGAGACCACAGTGTGGACCGGTTCCGAGCGTATGGGCACCTAATCCAAGACTACGAGACCGTCCAGTTGATGTACACCAAGTGTCGGCCGGATGGCACGATACATTGCCATCCGAGTGGACTCGCGACGAATACGATCTAGTCATTTATGAATTGAAATATGATAATTTTCGATTTGGTTATCTTTGGGGAGCCATTCGATTCTTGGGCATGTTTATCGCATGTCTCCCGTTATTTGCGGTCCTGACTGCGTTGCATATCCTGTTTATAGTCCTCTCCTTTTTGGGTGCCATGTTTTCCCCGCCTTCTTATTCTAGACGAACAAATTCAGAAATGTTCCAATGGTTTCATGTTCAATTGTCGAGTCGTATTGGATTACCTATTGTGCTCTTGTATCGAAATTTATTGGGCTGTTTATTGTTCGAATGCCTTGAAGAACACCATGAATCTACCGCTCCTACACGATACATGGTTCGACCGATTGTCCCTTTGCCTGAACATAGCTATGGTTACGACTGGCTTCGACAATTGTGCATGATATACGATTTCAAATTCTGTCATACCGAATATCCTCTACATGATCGGTTTCATTTTGTGCAACCGTTTTAAAGAAATTGGAGTTACAGACTAACGAGCGTTTAATTTTTTTTAAAATATACACAAGAAGGAACGGAAGAATTCATGGCTACTTTGGTACACGGTTCAAATCAATTTCATCTTTCCAAGACTGCAGACCCGTCCACGTGACAAACGAATGCATGCCCTTGTCGCACGTCGACACATTGGGGCCCGTTTGATCCAATGGCCGAGTACTAATCTCCCTGTCACCACATACCGGACAGCGCTGATCCGAATCCGTCACCCGATAGTGGAGAATTGAATGTTCCATTGGATCAAACAATGGCCAATGGACTATGCCGCGCTCGTGGCGCTTGTCGTGAATGAAACGGTCTAAAAAGTCGGAGGATTTCGGCCATTGAGTCCAGCCAAAATCGCGTCGGCGTTTGATGACACGCAGTGCTGCAGCCACGGCCAAGTCATGGTCTTTGGGTCCCAAAAGAGACATTCCTGAACTTTTGGGTTGCAGTATCATCATCAAGTCCGTTACGAGTTGACGATCCTGTGCTTCTTCGACCTTGGTGTCGGGTGTCTCGTACACGGCCAGGTATCGAGGGTCGGCTACCGCCACATTTGTTTGTGATGGTTCCTCGGTATCCGAGTTGGATTCTACCTCGGCCGACTGATAATCAAAGGTCGCTGGTAACGATTCGTCTAGATCAGAGGGCGCCTGTGGAGGCGTCTCCTCGAAATCCAATGACATGTGCAAGACGCTAGTCTCGGACTGGGCGAGACTGGAAGTAGATGTGACGTCGGATTCAGCGGCGGGCGATGGAGGACGCGACATGCCATCCGACATGTGTCTGGGACGCTTGACAGGGCGAGCCGAGACCGTTTCGTCCATTTTTTCTTCTTGATCTTTTAGAAATTCCTAAATGAAAAATTGATGCAATTTCGCAAGGGCCTGTTCAAGGGATTTTCTGGGAAGTTTCAGGAGAAATTCTGGCTTAAATTAAAAAGTGCTGGGAAATTGCGCGGAAGCGAAATAGACGTGCAAGGGATTTTCTGGGAAATTTCAGGAGAAATTCTGGCTTAAATTAAAAAAGTCCTGGGAAATTCATTTCTCAAAAAGACAAGATGACGTCTAAACGCAAGCGCGAGGAACCCACCGTAGAGGCGACAAAGGGCAAGGCCAAGGCCAAAAAGGCAGTTAGCGGGCGAAAATCCAAGCTCTACCGTGAACCCAATTGGAACAAGTGTTCTGATCTGTTGGACGGTGAAAGTATAGTCTTTTATGCTGTTCGCCGACATAGCGGATTGGATACCGCCATTGTACGGATAGTGGATGAATTCTTGCGCACGCCTGTACGCGCGCTTTCACTCCGGATCGCCGCCAAGGAACTGAACGACGCCAAGGCCCTGTCGGGATTTGACTTTGATCAGACCGTCGACTTGATTGAACGTGGCGGTATTGGGAAATCCCCCAAGGCGCACCAGCTGGCAATCAGCGTGCCGCTCTTGTATTCCAAGACGCACCAGAATGCGCATACATTCTATCTGTGCACCCCGCGTGGAGGAGACTTGGACTATCTTTCGGATATCTTGTCCGTTCTTGGGTTGCATGTTGAATCCAATGAAGATACTGAATCCTTTCGTTGCCAATTTGGCAATGCATTGATCACTGGGAGAACTGCTGATTTTATTGGTAGCTCGGCACGTACCTTTCAAATTTTCTGTGATTGGACAATCGGCGAGGTTCGAATTGCCCCGCCGAATGATGGCGATTTGTTGAATCGTGTCAAGCCCAAGATACGACACTGGAAGAATGGTTAATCCTCTCTTCCATTTTGTGTTCTTTGTATTAAATCGAATGGCTTTTAAAGAACTCCGAGTTACTACAAGACTACACAACATGGCGCTGGTTGATGGTATTGCCGATTGTAATGATCACCCGTCGGTTTAGACGACACCAAGCGTCTCTCTGGAGACTTGGATCGACTCCTAACACGTGCCTTGTCCGACTGAGCTGCTAGATCGACTATGACCCATTTCGTGTCTGATGATACCTTGCCATCGATAAAGTCAGCCAATAATGGATGAGTTCGTCGTTGAAGTAAAATTTCAGCCAAGCGTTGGTTCGGCAAGGGTGCCATGTCGAAACTAATCCCCATTTTCCTAATGTCCCTCTTGTAGATACGTCGGGCAGGTAATCCAAAGTCTGCTAGAAGTTGTACAAGTCGCTTTTCATCGTCTTCTGGCAAGATGGTGGCACCCGACGCAAACCAAAGATAAAACACAGACGATAAACTTTCTAAATCTGCTTGTTCGGCCTCGATTCGTTGAGGATGTAATCCGGTCCATGTCTTGCAAATACCGAAATCCGTCAGTGAGAAATGGAATCGACTTGGAGGAATCATAACGACTGAACTCAATTGTCGATATCGATACACTAACTGTGAACCGTGCATCGATACTCGTTCCACCACGACATTCCCTTCTTGTATATCATTATGTGTGATACCGATTGAGTGAATTTGTATGAGGGCCGTGTAGAGACGTAAGAAGTTCGATATCAAGTCAGACAATGTACATTTTTCTTCACTGGTAGCATACCATTGGCCTCGGGCAAACTTTTCAATGGATTCACCTACGATTGGCATGACCGCAATCTCTTCGGTGTATCTTTTGCGTTTACATATCCATGCGGCGTAGATTGGCACGATTCCAGTACAAGAACGATCCTTGCCCATGGTTAAATTTCCTGCCAAGTATTGTGCTCGTATGCCCGGTCTGGGATCTTCAAAATCGTTTGTGCTAAATGGCAAGTACTTGATTGCCAGTAACGTTTGGTTGGAGGAAAACGGGATCGCCCGTTTGACCTTTTGGTAAACAATCTCTCCGAAATCATCTCGAAGTTGTCCGAGAGATGTTTTCTTCACGGTTCCCTGTTCTCCTTCTCCAAGTTTCTTTTTCTTGTGTACGTGTTGGTCGCAGAATGAGGTTGAATCCTCATACGAGTCAATGTCTTCAAGCCTTTGCCATTTTACCGTCCCGCCCTGTTCTTTGGTCATTTATTCCTTGTCTTGATAAAAAACACAAAAATTACAAATAATTGACACGAGTTTGTGAAAAATTTCCTTTACTCTATCTTTCTATTTTCAATAGAACGGAACGATTAATGGGGAAATTGGAATTGGTCGTGACACTCGCCCCCATTTGCAATCCCAAATGCGAACCAACGCTCTTTGCCGGGTTTCGCATGGACCGTGCCTCATCGAAACAGGATCGTGTCCAATTCGTCCAGTGGCCGAGCACTGCATGGATCATGCCCAGTCCCACGCGAGACGTGCACTATTTAAATCTAGTGGACTTTCGCAAACAAGCTCAGATTCAGGGCGATGATGAGAACGAAGATGGTAAAAAGATAACCGAGTCCAAGCAACAGGCATTGCAATTGTATGACCAGTGGTGGCATCAACCCATTGACCGTCACCGTTGGATTCGAATCGAATTGGAGACCGATAATGACGATGCCGAATCGATCTTGGCACGTACCGTCAATGTCAGTTTGTATGCCACGGGTGTAGCACCATGCGACAAGGAACAGATTGGACGACTCATGGAACGACGTGTCGATCACGCCACGCTAAACTTGGGCATGATGGTCTACGGTTCCGCGCGATCGCTGCACGCGGGCACCTTTGTAACCCAATTGAGCAAGGGCAATAAATTGGGTGTGATGATCCACTTGGATCAATCCAAGTGGAACGGCACGTCCCTTTGCCAAGTATTGAATCAAGTCACTGACCACGAACAGCAAGTCTACACTCAGCAAGTGACCAATGCACGTGAATGGGCGTTCCGCATGGCCAAATTGGCCAATCTCCAATTTTACACGATTCATCCGACACGCCGTTATTTATGTGGCGAACAGTCCTTGCGCAAATTCAATGCCAGCTATTTCATGAGTACCGATGGTACACCACTGCCCGGAGGTCGGTGGTTTGTCTTGCAATTGGCCAACTTGTCTGCCTTTAATGTACCCACCCTCTTGGCGTTCTTGCGTGTGGTATTGCTCTCGGAACGCGTCACCTACTTGCCCGAAAAATGCGTCTCGAAACAACGCGCCCGGTTAATGGCCAAGCGGCTCGTCATTGCCATGGCGGCCTTGCCTTCGCGTGCCTGTGCGTACATGGCGGATTGCATTGATCGCTGTACACCGACTCTAATTGCATCTAAACCCTTGACGGATGGCGAATTGGGTATGATGGAACTCGCACAAGAAGTAGAGGGTATCGAGGCCATGGAGAAGGCACATTCGCTCCAATCGACCCAATCGGCCAAGGGCAATCGCGGCATGCGCTCCACAAGTACCGCACCAATGGATACGGAAATCTCGTATGATCCATACACGGCCAAAACGATACATTATCGTACGGAAGCCTCGACCTTGCCCTTGACCCATCTACAGGGAAGGGAAAAATTAGCATTATATCGACATCCATCCATTTTTGCCGGTGCCAATCGCAAGACGTTGCACAAGCGACTGGCGCGCAATAAATTTCAAGGAGAGGGACGTGACACTAGTTCTCCCGTGCAGTTAATACTCGACGGTTACACTCCATTGAGCGTGACCGACGCGGATACCTTGTTCCAACAAGTGGTATCGAATCTAAAACAGGAACATGTCGTTGAATCAACTGACGAGTACGATGGACATTTCGACTGTCCTCATCCTACTATTACGTGCAATGATTGTGAGACGCAATCCTTTACCAGTGCCCGCTGTTTTTATTCATTGAAACGTGTTTTTCGGGCACTGAAAAAGGACGACTCGGTCGAGGGTGCCACGTCCTTGGAGCAAGGCTGGTTCAATGAAATTCAGCAATTGTTTCAGGAAACGGAATTGGAATGTGTCGCCATCCTATGTGCCATTTCGTCCTCGGCCATGGAGGATGGCGGCAAACGCGACACGGTCGATGCCTATGCCTCGTTGCGGACGACCAAGGATGCCGACAAACGTCTCTTGGCCTTTAATTTACCACACGAGAATCGATTGGAAACCAATAGTGAAGTCGTGTCCCTTCAGCCACTGACCGTCTCGGGCGACGGTAGCAATTGGTCCTGGTGGCCCAGTCCTGCGGAACTGGAATCGGGCTATGATGTACAAACACGTCGCATGGCGCGCACTCAATCTGCCTCGGGCCAACGTCTGGCTTATCTAGATACCGTCGAAGCATCGCCGAAACCCATGTCCTTTTTATCCAGTTTATGGAGTACCCAACCCAGTCAACAGTCACGCATGTACGAGGGGGAGCGTACCAAGCACAGTCCGGATTTGGGATGTCATGTCTGTGCGGCCACGATTGAGTGGCCCATTCTCTATACCTTGGCGGTACGCGGCATTGTCATTGAAAAGTATGTACAAGAAACGAAACAACCTCTCTCAGAGACTCATGTAAGCGCACTCATGGAATCGTGGAAAAAGTGGCGTCCGCCCTTTGATACGACAGTTTACAAGTCTAAGCAGTCGGTGATCGACGATCCAGCATTGTTATTGATGGAATCGACGGAATATTCACAAGCCCAACAGGTGGGATCCGAAAAGGATGGTCAAGATGTGCCTCATCTGAATGCGGACGAGACCAAATTTTTCCGCTTCTTCAAACAATCCTTTGGATCACCCAGTGCCTTGTTCTTGTATCGCCTACCGCTCAGCTTGACACGCGAATACAACATGTATCATTCAGCCATGGAATTCTCGTCCACGCGCTTGCAAGAAACCTTTGGTTGTGGTAATTGGATTTTGTACAATCTCAACACGGGGCGTCATGCTTTGGATTTCCGTCACTTGTTTTCCTTTTCCAATCATGAAATGCTGTACACCAAGGAAGGCTTGGGTGTGGCACTGCGACCATCGAGTCCATTGATGTCGGTCTCGCAGTATCATAAGTTGACGCGTACCTTGTGGCCCTTGGAACGTGTGATTCCTTTGCCTCCTCAAATCCCGAATGTTCAGTCCAAGACGGACGAATCCGTGTTGGCTGGAGTCAAGGTATCCGAACGCGACACCAGTACCGTCTTTACATTATTCATTAATCCGGTGCATTGGGAGACGCATGATCCATTGTATGGCAATCAGACGATTTCACACTTGTTTCATGAATGGGCCAAGACCAATCACGTATCCGTCAAACAGGAGACGATGCGTGTACACGGTTTTCTAGATTTGGTCGTATTGTATTGTTCTCGATAAAGAATTTTTTATTTTTTACTATTAATTCAGAAAAAATACTAAGCGAAATTGGAAATGAACAGACTATGGTTTCTTGAATAATTCAGCAGGAGAATTGGACATGATTGCTCGAACCTTGACAGGATCATGTGGATTCGTAAACCAATCTTGAATGGCCAACGTTGCAGTCTCGAATAAATCATTCCAATTGTCCCACATCTTGAATTGTATGATTTTCTTGCCCATGATGGAATCGTCCGCGTTACGGTAGCAGACAAACATTTTGGCATTCTTTTCAACTTCGTCGCCATCAATGACCACAAACAATCCGAATGCATGACTCTTGTCCAAGTAATCAAAGAAAACCATCCGAAATGCATTTGGCCCTTCGCGTGGATCCCGGCGTGTCTCAACCGAGTAAGAAGGCGATGGTAAAAAACGGTCTTGCCATTTCCACGATGGGAGTTTCCAGACTCCAAATGTCTCGTCCATCGTCTTGTCCGTCACATCATCCTTTTTCGGAACATTTGGTCTACCCATTCGCTGTCCCTGTCGTAACTTTTGTTCATAGTTTTTGACGATTTCGGGCAAGTCTTCCTCTTTCCTGATGATCTTGGATGATTCGCTCTCTTGGCTAGCCTTGAGTAAATCATCCTTGGACTTTTCTTCGTTAACGGTCAACTTATCCATGCCAAAGAATTATTCAGACTCTAAATGTTTTTTTTGGTGTTGAAGTATAGTAAAGAATTCTTTTACCAGATTTTGTGGGGGTTAACCGTCAATTTATTAGACTAAGGGGAAAAAAATTTGGGTTCATTTGGTTTTCGATGATATGAGGCCTTTAATCATGACGGGGCATTTTGGTGCATGTAAAAGAGGTACCCACAAAATTCGGCCGACACTCTCCCCCCTCCCCCGTAAAAAAAATTTTGAAGTGATTTTGGATCTTGACAGGATTTTGACTTTTTCCTCCACCTAACCTACCTAAATTACAATTATCCTACAACCAATTATGAACAAGATAACCTGACTTCACCCTAGACTTGCTAATCAATCATACACAGAAAAAAAAACATGGACTAACCTTGATAAAGAAAAAAAGAGAAAATAAAGACAAAAGAAGAGGGGGGAAAAAAGAAGGGGGAATGACGGTACAGTCAGAAGATTAAAGGCATGATTAAAGCCAACTTTTTTACCTAGCGATGGGTGGCCAGAGGTGGGGAGACCCACGAAAAAAATTTCAAAAAAAATTAAGAAAAAACCAAAAAAAAAATTTCAGTGCTGCCTGGCCCAAAATGATATAAGGCCAAATTCCATGTAAGGCCAAAAAAAGCCAGCACATGCCCTGTCAAGATGACGGGGCACCCTATGCTACCTCGCCGGTGCCCCGTGATATTAAAGTCGCCCCGTCATTCTGTGCTGGCCTGTCTTGCCCCGTTATATTACAGGTCAAGCTACAGTCAACATTAAAGGCCAGACATGAAAGTCCGCCCCGTCATGTGCTTTCCCACAATTAAAGCCAAATTTGAAAGCCGAAAAACACGACCCCCCATTCTTTTTTGGATCAAAACTTCCCCACATTTTTAACTCATAAATTCATCATGAAACGAGACAAACGGAATGTCTGCTGCCACCGACTTGGAGCAATGACATGTAGTGAGACACGTCCATAGCGCGGTATACCACTTGGTTCGCGTCTCGTAGTGTCCATTCACGTACCATACTTGGCGTTTGTTTTCGAGTTCCACAATCGGTTTATCACCATCTCGACGAGCAAGTCCATGTTGCCACCATTCCTTCGTGCCATTGGCTCGTTCAATAGCGGGGTAATCGTGATCGCGATGTTTTTCTCCATTCCAAAACCACATTCGAGTCCCATCGCTGCATTCAATTGCGGGTTTGTCGCCTTCACGATGAAGCCGTCCGTAACACCACCACTCTTTTCGTCCATTCGGATAGATGATTGCCGGTTGGTCTCCTTCGCGATGGAGTTGACCATTCCAAATCCATTCTTGGCGCACATGTGAAACTACTGCGGGCAAATCGCGATCTCGATGGCGGTTTCCGTGTTTGTACCACTGTTTGGAGTGGCACGAACCACCAATCTCAATGGCTGGTATATCGTCCACCGAATGCAAGGTGCCGTTTACACGTCGATGAATGCCTTGGTCTTTTAGTTCAGTAAACCGAGTGGTTCGTTTCCATTGTACGTCAAATCCAGGCAAGAAGACGTCACGTCCCATGTCCAGATATTCAACAATACATCCCAATAATACACGTGGCAATTCGCGTATTTTCCGACTTGGTTCGTGTTGCATCAATTTCTTATTTACAAGCTGGCAATTCTTGGCAAGTGTTGTGAAGACAAGAAAATCCATTTGGATTACGGAATTAAAGTCTGTTTATTTTTCTGGGAATTTAGGAAAAATCTTGAAACGTTTTGCCACAATTTTTCTTTCGTTTGCTCACATTCCTCAAAATCTAAAGAGAGGAAAAAATGGATACAACAATGCCATGCACAGACGACAATACAGGCAAAACAGACTATCGGTGGTATCGGAATGGAGTCGAATGCATTCCGGACGGTGTCCAATGGACCAAGACTACCAAAGAAGGAGAAAAACGTTGGTATCGGAATGGAGTCGAGTATTTCCCATCCGGAAAATGGTCCAAGGCACCAGGGAGAGAACGACATTTACAGATGAAGGTATATGACCCAGAACCGCCCGTAACCGTGTTCAAGCGGTTACCGACATTCAAAAATCGAGAGCAGACGAATGATTCTGGCGATACGAGTGTCAAGACAATGCGGGCTAGTCCAATGGTCTCTGACAATCACAATTTGGAATTACCGCCCTCTTACAAGGCCTCGGGTTTGCCACCATCTTACGATGAAGCTTGCAAAAAGACATCTTGAAATTCATCCAAAAAGTTCTTTCATTGTCCGACACAATTTAAATTTAAAAAGGAGAATTTTCTTCATCAAATGGTCTAAATCCGGAAGAAAGAAATTGTGTGGGGAATAAGCGAGATCTTAGTGCATTTTCTTGAAAATTCGAAATTACGCGCCAAATAAAATTCTAAGAGATTCAAGGAATGTTCGCGTCCACCCATTTAAAATCTGCAATTAAAAAATTCATTCCACCAAAAACTTAATCTTCTTCAGCAACAATGAACCAACAGAAACGGCAACGCACTGACTCCTCTTCTTCTCCCGTGATTGAAATCAAACGCTCTTCTTCGCCCATTGTCGTAATGGATGAAGACGATGATTTCAAACCGATTCATTTCAAAAAGCCCGCCAAGAAATCAGACAAGCCCGTCAAGAAGCCCGTCAAGAAAGCCGCCAAAAAATCCGTCAAGAAAGCCGCCGAAAAATGCGACGTACCGGCGATTCCGCTGAAGACACGGGTGGTGCATCCGTCTATCTTTGGCATGGATCAATTGGCCGATGCGAAACAACACCTTGCGGACCATGGTTATACCGTGGTGCGTCCGCAACTCGCTGGTGACACGTTGCCACGCATTGAACGTGAATTCTTTCAATTTCTGCACGATACGTGTCCCAATGAGAAGCACACGTCGAGTTGTGACATACTCCAATCGGTATGTGAATTATTTACTGTAGCGTCTTTAATTTAGTCACTTTATTTAGGATCCAAAAACCTGGAGCAATGCGAATTGGCCGCAATTATTTGGCGTGGGCATAGTCAAGGGTGACGGGGTCGGCAACGCGCCATTCATGTGGCGCGCGCGCACCGAACCCCAATTGCACCAATGTTACGCCACTTTTTACGGCACGGATCAATTGGCCACGTCCATGGATGGTTGTGGCGCGTTTCGCGGTGCTGAACACAAGGTCGGTTGATTAACCCCTGGATTTATTTATTAATCACAATTTTGGATTTCTTCTGATCATGGATTGTTATTGACAGGTGGCCTTTACTCAAAAATGGGCACATCGTGATGTACTGACATGGAAACCCTACTCGGTGCAATGCCTATTGCAAGTCACGGATGCAACGGATCCGGAATCGACGGGTTCTTTCATCTGTATTCCGGACTCGCACAAGAATTACAAGCCTCAAGTCGAAAAGGCCTCGAGGAAAAATGACGGGGCACACTGGCGGCCGTCGCGCCAATGGGAAAAATGCGGTAACTTCTTTTTTTGAATTTTGAAATTGTGTTTTAATTTTCCTTGTGATTGGATAGAGGATGAAATGTACAAAACCACCTTTAGTCAATTGGCCATTCCGGCAGGCTGCTATCTTTTCTGGGACTCGGCCATGATTCACGCGAACCGCGGGCCCGCCAATTCCAAGATCAAGCACCGTCTCCGCCGGCTCGTGCTCTACCTCGCGATGCAGCCGATTGACAATTTGCCTGTCTCCTTTCGTGACACGTGGATCAGACAACGCCGGCAAGTCGCGGCCGAGGGAATTACCAGCACACACTGGATCTGGGATCTCGAGAGTCAGAAAAACACGGGCCGATTCAAAATGAAACGCCCGGAACGCAAGCTTCCGGCGAGTTGCCGCAAGACGACTTTTACCGCCGATGAATGGCGTTTATTGACGGGCGGATTAGCCGTCCAGCCGGAAGATGCCAAGCTCATTGTCCCATCTTACTCGGCTTCGAGTAGTGATGACTTGCGGCCTGTCCAAGTCATTTCATCAGCAATTGATTCCAAGCCGAGACGTTTAGACGAGTTTGAATTGGCGGGTTAAATTCAATTGTTTTAAATTTTTAAAAATGTATTGATTACTGATCCCGAACCGTTTTGACGAATTTGTATTGGCGGGTTAAACTCATTGTTTTAAATTTAAAATGTATTGATTATTGATTCAGAGCCTCTCAGACGAAACTTGAATTTGGCGGGTTAAACTTAATTGTTTTAAATTTGAAATACAAAATCAAGTCTTGAATCAAAGTTCCCTTCCACTCAAAGAGAACAAAAAATCAAATCGGACGTTCGAAAAGACGAGTAATCCATTCGCGCAATCCAAGAACACGAATGTCCTTGCAAGCGAGAATACAAGAGGCTGCAAAAAACATGGCACCGACAATACTCTCTCCAGAAACATGGCTACGCCGGATGAAAAGACAGATCTGGACCACCACCCCCAACACAATCAATAAAATTCCGACAAGAAATCCGCGAGAGCCAATTCCCGGCTGTTGTGCTTCAGACAGAAGAAATGCTTGTTCAACCAAGATATCGAGGGCCTTGTCCAATTCCAGCGGGTTATTTATGGCGGACTGGAGTTTGACAAACCACGGAGCTTGAGAAGGACCCGTGTCCAGGAAATTGGACACGACATGACCAATGTGCTGCAATTGAATCAAGGAGATGCCCTTGCTTCGAGCCCCCGTGCCCGAGGGCTTGTCACGTACACTGAGAATGTATTGCGACACACGATCCAGTGTCGACAAGTACGGTAGACGATTCAAGAAGCGCGGATCGTGAGCGACAATCGTGTCATTGCGGAAACCCAACAATTCACGTAAATGAGGCAGGTGGTGACCCGGAAATACGGAGACGCGAATGTATTCGGCAGATGACCACAACTGCTGAATCCAACTCTCGCGTTTGGAACGCGCCACAACAAATTCGCCCTCGTGAATGTATTCAAATTCATGATGACGAGTTCCTGACCACTGGAGCTTTTCGGTACATTCTGTTTTGATGTACGCCACAATGGCTTTCCAGTCTTGAGAGTCCCAAAACGGCACGATAGCGCCGTTTGCCAGTGTGGGTCGCACCGTGTTCCACGTGTCCCTACGGACACGCGACAAGAATTCTCGCACGATACGTTCCAGCAGAGGAATGGTAGGTCGTTCATAAGTGTCGTGATCCTTGGACCATACACCCGCTTGTTCATGAAGCCACTTGGATTCGGCACTGATCCAATGATGCTTGAGTTGCGTGACATTATCCACAAACGAACGCAAGGTCAAGACGAGGCGTTCGTCCAATGGGCCAACTTTACTCCACAGTGCCGTAGGATGTTGTACAATCACGGGTACCGTGTGGATGCGGTACAAGACGTACGAACAGAAACATTCCATCCAGTTCCAAAAGGCAGTATGGTGCAATCCGACGCGTGTCGTCTGGTGCACGAAATTCATGTCTCGTGCGCCGTATAGGAGTCCTCCGGTCCAGGGTGTTTTCATTTGGGTTTCCTTGACTTCTTCGGTCTTGGGCTGAAATCCTTCTTGATTCTGGTTTACAGACACGGATGCATCGGTGACACACGGACTAATCGAGGTGGCTACAGTCGTACCAATTGGTTTGGGATGATACACATCTGGAGTAGTGCACGAGTCAGAACGATTGTCAATCGGTTTGGATGGACTCATGTCCACCATTTCAAATGATAGATTGTCGTTATTGGCTTGTTCCTTGTTTTCGCTCGAGGTCATTTTCGTTTTTTGTTACTTGGAACTGGGCTTTTGGATTTATGATTTAACAACTAAACTAGAATTTCCGAGGGTTGATTGACCAATAAATTATCTTTTTTTTATCTCACGCGAAATTTGGATAGAAAAATATTTTCTAAACAGGAAAAGGAGTGGTAGGTTTGGTGTCATGATTCATGCAAAAAGGCCGGTGATACGGCCAATCTTCAGTTTGATGTTCAATGCTACAATACTTGGCACCACACTTGCCACACGATTTGAGTTTCGCCGGCGTGGCGCCACATTGGAAACAGACCATTCCGGAATGCGTCTGTTGGTACACCTCTACAAACCATGGTGTAGCGTCCAAGACTTGAAGGCATTTCCTTGTCGTGGGATGGAGTAGAAACAGAATAAAACGCGACTTGCGCGCCTTGAACAATTCCGGATTCAATTCCTCCAAGTCAAGTTTGAGATCGTGTTTCAAGAATGTTACGTACACGTCGTTTCCATGAAATGGAACTACACTATTGTAGGGTGATAGGATAATGGCAGACAAGTGGGCAAAGTGTTCGCGTTTACTGGGATCCACCAGTTGGAATTGTGAAACGGAAGGACGGTCTGCTGCGGTACTGGTTAGCGTAGCCTTGATCTTGGATGCTTGGATCGCAAAGACCAACATCTTGGTCCGTCGAAGGAATGGATCGGGAGATAACAGCATGACTTTTTTAAAGAGCACATTAACTTGGTTGGAGTTTGCCTTGGTTTCTGTCTTTGTCTTTTCCGTCATCTTCTCTTTCCTTTTTTGTGAATTTTAAAAGTGTCGGATTTGGTTTTGACCCTAATGGAAATTAAGAAAAATGTAAATTATTCAAAGTGGTAGAATGCGAATTCCAAAGAATTTTCTGACTGGTCTTTTTCTAGATTCTTTCAAGGCTTTACTAATCCAAGCCACGAAAAAACACTTTATTTTTTCTGTCAATAAAACTCGTACCAACTCATTGATGGTCTCCAAAATACAAGCACCAGTAATGGCACTGGTTCTCCTTTTCACAGCCAGTCTTGCGCTAGCAGATGTCGATTACAAAATGTGTAGTGATGAATCTGGCCTGCTCGGCACCCAAGGTTTGGGGTGGATCATTGTGGTATTTGTTGTTCTAGTGGTACGCGCAAGGAATTCGTGGCCTTCTTGTCTTCGATTCTGTCAAGAGAAAGAAGGATGTTCCTTTATTGTGGATGGTCCCAACTATCAGTGCAATTCGAACAGAGACGCTCCTTTCACCACGTGCCGATTCTATTCTTGCCCATGTTCTCTCGTCCCATTGGATCTTGGTCATTTTCCGGTGACCGATCCAACTTGCACCAATATTTTCTTTACAATGGCGGGTCCCCTCACACTCGACGAACCGGACAAGCCAGTAGCAATCCCTTTTAAAACATCTACTCCAATTTGGTCAATCGTCCTGTTTTCCGCTGGCATTGTGCTATGTATTGTACTCTCTGTCATCTGTTGCAACCGCTATTCATCTCGGCTCGAATCAGTACCAATCGATTGTACGCCAGGACGAATGGATGCACAAACCAAGTATCTATTACTATCTACCGACTCGTCTAGTGACGAGAGCGAACGACAGTTTCTTGAACCGGAAGCGCGTGCATAGAGGTGTGCCAGTAGATTGTTGACGATAAAAATTATTGCGTTTCCATTGACACTGTTTCACACCTTGACTGCAAAACTTTACAATAATCAAACAACTGCTTTGTGATTATCCGAATCGCTTGGTTTTATCAAAACGTAAAATTTTTACGAGAGATCACGATACAAGCCAAAATACATCATCCAGCCATTCTTGACACGGTGCTGGAGGCAAATCACGTCCCAGCCAAATAGCGAAAGCGCCGAGTGAAACGTGTCCCAGACCTTGCAAATACCCGCGCCCTCGCGTGCACAAGTGCATTGCAAGGAACCGAGCCAGTAATGAATGGTCGAGGACTTGGATAGGGTGTAGCGCGACACGGCCTCGACCCAGTCCAAGATGAGCTTGGGTGACGCCACAAGCGTACCGTGGACCGTGTCATGCTCATGCAGCAAGGGATCCAATGGACGCACACTGTCCCAGGTCACAGTGACGGACGTATCAGTAGTGCGTTTTTTGGATGTGGTCATCTTGCTCTCGTGGTCCGACATAACTTGGCCCGTGGTTTCGGCCCACTCCATGTTCCAGATGGCATCCGAGGCCACGATATTGACCAGGGTAGTCGTAGGATGAAGATGGCGTCCCGGTGCAGGCGAAAGCGACGTGAGTTGCGCCAGACACGAGTCAGGTACTGTGCGTTTGGGTGGTCCGCTCTTGAATAGTGCGTGTCGTTCTCTGACTTGTTGAATGACTTTTTCCACATCGGGGACAATTACCCAACAGTTTGGACTGGGTTGGACCTTGTTTGACTTGGATCGCGCCAAATACAAGTCATCCATTAAACATGCACTCGCACCAGGAGTAGCACAGGGAAAGACCATGACAATGGATTGGACGCCGCCCGACGGAATCCAGTCGCGCCATAAATTGGTTCGAATTTGGCGGTCTTCCACCACGTTTACATGAGTTTTGATACATTTGCATTGATCGGTAACGGTCGGCAAAGGTGCCATGGGTTTGGGTAATGGTGTCTGACTCGAGGTACTCTTGGACTTGCTCGATTGAGCATCGTCAATCGTTTTTTGCAAAAATGCCGAACCATCAGAGGATTGAAACAGGGCTTCCAAGTTGCTCCCAAACTCGAATTGACTCGATTCGTGTTTGCGCTTGGTAGGTGCACCCCTTTCCAGGGAAAAGGCTTTTCGCATATTTTCTCTTTTTTAGTGTCGCGCGAATAAAATTGATTTTTTGAAATTCAGAAAAATAGACTTGTTGAGAACTAACAACAAGTAAACAAGAAAATGTAGAGATAGAAAAGAGGAAATTTATCCTTTTGGTATCTTAATTTTTTCAAGAGGAATCAGAAAATGGGTTGTTGTCCATCTGGATTGTACAATGTACCCGTAAACACTCTGTATCCAACGTCAGCGAGTCTCGGACGTCGTGATCGTTATGAAAACAAGGATACCGAGGCTCGTCCATTGGTCAAATCTCGTTCGAAACGTGATACCAGTCCGTCAAAATCGCGGCCGCGGTCACGTGAACGCGACTCACCAAAACCTGAAAAGGTTGTCCACGAGGAAATCAAGGCCTTGGCGAGCGAAATTATCGTGTTTCCAATTCATCGTGAATACGGCTCCCAATCCTTTTGGTTTCCTCGCCTGGATTTTCTCAAACACGAAAAGTTGTACGACGGTGCCAAGTACGTGGAACTAATTGTAGCGGAATCCCGTCGAGGCAAGATCTTGACGGCTAAACGTCTAGAGGAATTGGAACGCGAAGCGGGTCCGTCCATAGACTTGCTGAATCGAGTACAATCATATATCGAGCGTAAACATGGACAAGCCCTGTCCGAGACCGATATTATCCAGTTTCAGAAATGGGGCTGTTTACCTACCATGGTTGACATGATACTGGCGAGTCAATTACGCCACTTGATTCTCTGGGAATCGGCCTTGTTGCATTACTTTTATGTAGAGACGGATACGAGTAAAGCGCGTTTGGCGCAAGTGGTGGCCGACGAGGCGGGACGTACAGTACCGTCCTTGCACACGGACCAAGCCCAATTGGCACGCGATCCGCAGTTTAAACACGAATTGGCCTACCTAGGACCATCGGCCGACTTGATCGCGCCCACGCGCGTCGTACTACCAAAGTGGGCCATTGTTCAATATGAGCAAGTGAGCCAAACATGTAGCGGCGTGTATCCCGACGTGGCGTTGCCCGTCTTGCGCGGTTCACGTGGTGCGTTCCGCGACGTGTATCAACGCGACTCGTCCATTCCGGCCGATCACACGAATGTCCATGTAGTTATCTGTCTGGAACATGGTGAATATGCCGGACATGTCTACCTGTGGCCGCATGGCAGAGCGGTGTTACATGTACAAGGGATTCGTAGTTCCATTTGGCAAAATGTGCATGGGACATGTGGGGGTTCGCCCAGTGGAATTGCATTGAAATTATTAGAAGGCGTACGTCGATATGCCGAATCACTGGAGTTTACTCGAATTCACATTGTCCAACCACTGCCATCCATAATGTCCAATCTGAAAAAGGCGGGCTTTGATGAACGTCACGATCGGACCGTGGAATCCGCGATTACCTCGCTCGATTCCTTTTTTATCTATTCATGAATGACATGAAAATCTCGTAATTTACTTAAAAACAAATCTACCAATGAACTAGTTTGGCGGTGCCTGTCCTGTCGCGTCGAGGTATTGATAACCATCCAACCAGAATTCATTGTTCCCATTAGTCCGGTAAATAGCGGGTTTCCTATTGGGACGGTGGCGTCTACCGTTCTTGTACCATTCTTTGGTCCCATCACTCCGTTCAATTGCCGGTTTATCGCCTTTGCGATGCAATTGACCATTAATGTACCATTCCTTGGTTCCACTGACACGCACAATAGCCGGCTGGTCATTATCTCGATACAATTGACCATTTTTCCAGTATTCGAGATCACCATCGCGATGGATGACAGCGGGCTGATCACCATCTCGATGCCGTTTGCCATGCTGATACCAATCTTTTGAACCGTTATGCCTTTCAATAGCGGGCGAATCATTGTCTCGATGATGTTTTCCGTGTATCATCCATACTCGGGTACCACTCGAATTGATAATGGCCGGTTTGTCATGATCTCTATGGAATTGGCCTCGCTTGTACCATTCCTTGTTTCCATTTGCCAACTCAAGCGAAGGTCGGTCGTGACCACGATGCAATTGCCCGTGCTTGTGCCATTGCCTGTCCCCATTTCTCCACACGATTGACGGCCGATCATGGAGCGAATGGAGTTGACCTCGAACTCGATGTTCGACCCTGTCTCCGAATTCAATTGTTTTCACGTCACTGGCCTTTTCCCAGGCCTTGTCATATCCAGGTAAAAAGACGTCCTGGGTAATATCCAAGTACTGGACAAGTTCGCCCAAGAGCACCTTGGGTAGCTCGTGTTTCCGGGGTTTGGGTGGAGCAATTCGTTGACCATGAACCCACCATTCTCTGGTACGATTTACACCCACAATTGCAGATCGACCGCCTTCCCGGTGCCGTTGACCATTTTTCCAATATTCCTTGGATCCGTCAGAATGTATTATGGCTGGTTCGTCGTTTTCTCGATGGAATCGACCGTGTGTATACCATTCTAATCGCCCATTGGCATACACAATGGCGGGCCTGTTATTTCCTCGATGAAGCCGATCTTTGTAGTACCACTCTTTCCGGCCATTCCCGTATTCGACAGCGGGCCTGTCGTGCTCTCGATGCCGTTCATTCCGCCAAAACCATTTCTTGGTTCCATTGGACAATTGAATTGCGGGCTTGTCGTCTTCGCGACTCAATTCACCCATGACCCACCATTCCCGGTCCGTTCCGGTGTCTACTACGATTTCCACGGCCGGCTTGTCTCCTGTTCGGTGCAGTGACCCCCTTCTATACCACACCTTTTTGTTGCCCGAAACATGCTCGATGGCGGGTTGATCACCGTCTCTATGCAACCGACCACGACGATACCATTCCTTGATTACGTATTTCTGAGATCCATAGTCTCGTACCATGGCCGGTTGATCGTGTAAAGAGTGAAGCATACCATTCACACGGTGTTCGGTTTTGCGACATTTCTGAGTGTCATTACTTGAACTTTCTTGGATATCACTTGCTTTTTCCCATGCCTTGTCATATCCAGGTAAAAAGACGTCCTGGGTAATATCCAAGTACTGGACAAGTTCGCCCAAGAGCACCTTGGGTAACTCACGTTTTCGGGGTTTGGGTGCAGCAACCAATTGTCCATGGATCCACCATTGTCTAGTTCCATCGACTCGAACGACTGCGGGCATCCCATTGTCTCGGTGTCGTTTGCCCGCCTTCCAATAAGACCGAGTTCCGTCCCTGTAGCCAATTGAATACAATTCGTCCCTCCAGTACCACCGCTTTTTACCATCGCTGTATTCAACGGCGGGTCGATCGCCTCTTCGGTGCAATTTCCCCATGCGATACCACTTTTTTATGCTACCATACTCGACTGCGGACTGGTCACCCCCTCGATGGAGTTTGCCCATCTTGTACCATTCCTTGACCCGAACCTTGAGCTCGGAACAAACCCAGATTACACTGGGCTCGCCCCAGAGTGTCTGTAACTTGCCCTGAACTCGACATTCGGATCTACCGTTGATTGTCGTACGTGTAACATGAGCTGCCTTTTCCCAGGCCGTTTCATATCCTGGTAAAAAGATGTCCGATGTAATATCCAAGTATCCGACGAGTTCGCCAAGAAGCACTTTTGGAAGGTCGCTCCTTGTTCCTTTATTCATTTTATCTCTATTCTCTTTTTCGATTCCGATTCAGTCAAAATCCGAATTAATTATTTAATAAAATTTAAAAGTAACCAGAAAAGAGGGTTTAATTCCTTGACGAGAATCGTCCAGGGAAAGATAGTTTTTATGACATTGGACTTGTACGTAAGAGTTTGGACGCGCCTCGTCTTCGCTTCAAACGGGCTCTGGGTTCCGGTTGTTCCACACCATTTACCCACCATTCATGATTTTTGGTTAGCAGCCGATAAATTGCAGGTCTCCCGTGGTCGCGATGGCGTAAACCATGGATCCACCACTCTTTGTTACCATTTGGATGTTCTACTGCTGACAAGTCGCCGTCTCGATGCAGTTGATTGTTCCAGTACCATTTTTTGGTACCATTGGTCGTTTCAATAGCAGGTTCGTCATCTTCCCGATGCAGTTTGTCCATGATCCACCATTCACGTTGAACACATCCATTACCAAATACGCGTTCAATGGCCGGCTTTCCCCCGTTTCGGTGAATCATTCCCATTTTTGCCCAGCCCTTGGTTCCATCATTGGGGTAGACTTGAGCAGGACGGTCGTGGCCTCGATGCATCTGACCACGACAAAACCATTCCTGAATTCCATCATTCCATATCACAGCCGGTCGGTCATGAAGTGAATGGGCCAAGCCGTTTACATGCCATTTGACGGTTCCGTCTTCAATGATTTTTTCAATGCGACTATTCTTTTCCCATATTTTCTCATATCGAGGTAAGAAGACGTCGAGGGTAATGTCCAGGTAGCCCACGATTTCACCTAGTAATGCGGTCGGAAGAGTACGTCCCATTCTCTTTTTTTTTTATTTCATGGTCGAACAAATCGTTATTCCGTGTATGAGGATGAAATGTTTTAATAAGGAAAATGTAAAGAGAAAAAATTTTATCTACAAGATAGATAAAGTATGAGAATCACCAGTAATGAAGCCAAGAATGAAACGATTCTCACGACTGATTCCACGGTCCAAACATCTTGTGATGGGTTATTTATCCTTTGACCATGAAAATACCATTCCCAGTGTCCGTTTGGCATGGTAAGCGCAGGTCTCCCATGGGATCTATGTCGATTTCCGCGTGAATACCATTCCCGAATCATATTGTAATATTGTACTGCGGGCAAATCGTTCCAGGAATGAATTTTGTTATTGACTCGATAACATACATAGGAGTCCGTTATATCGGTTCTGAAACGAGTCGCCTTGATCCACTGTTTTCGAAATCCTGGCAGAAAACGGTCTTCGGTTATATCCAAGTATTGGACAATTTCGCCAAGTAACGTGGTGGGAAGAGTGTGTACCATTTTATTTTTTTATGTCGTATTTGAAAACACGCGATAAAAGAAATCAGGGGAATAGTGAAATAGTAAAAATAATGTCCATATGCTAATGAAGACGAAAATGGCCGTCACGAAAGAATCCAATGTAGAGAAAAAACGTGTACTGGCTGCATGGATTTGTTTACCATGAATCCAGAATTCCCGATAACCATCCGATGCAATACGTGCGGGTAATCCATGACTTTTATGTCGTTGGCCTCGACAGAACCATTCCCGATCTCCATTGGCCCATTGAATTGCCGGTCTACCATGCCAAGAATGAACTTGATCATTTACTCGATGATACACGGACAATATTAGATCATCGGTTTCAAAACGAGTCGCCTTGATCCACTGGTTTCTGAATCCTGGCAGAAAACGGTCCGAGGTTATGTCCAAGTATTGCACAATTTCACCCAGCAACGCGGTGGGTAACACTTGGTGTTTCCTCTTTTTATTATTTTGGTCAAACATTTTAAATTACGACTAGACAACTAAGGAAAATGAGATTTTTGCGTATTAATATTCAGAGTATTCAGAGAAATATTGACCGAAATAGAAAACCAGACTCCAACCCAGTGCGAATAATACAATAAATAACATCAATAACATATTGTCCCGATTTTCGTGTTCCTCGTGTTGGACAACTGGATCGTGTCGCAGAATCTCCTTGTCTCGCACATACCACACACGATGATTATCTGGATATTCAATTGCCGGTTTTCCATTGTTCCGGTGTCGTTGATCACGGCAAAACCATTCCTTTCGTCCATCCAGGTATTCAATAGCAGCTTGATCTTGCCATGAATGCAATCGATCATTGACAATATTGTACGAGACGAGGCAAAGGGAACTCTTTTTGGCATTCATTTGGTCTGCTAAATTCTGAAAGTGGGTGGCCTTGATCCACAATCGTTCAAATCCTGGTAGGAAGACGTCAGAGGTTATGTCCAAGTATTGCACAATTTCGCCCAGTAACGCGGTGGGTAACACTTGTTGTTTCATCGTTTTATCGTCTCGTTTAATCATTTTTTGCGTCTCGTAGATTGACCGTCAAAAGAATTAGAAAAAGAGAATTTAAACAAGGGAAAATCGAAATCAGGTGAAAAATCTCGGGACAACTAGATAAAGTACCCTGTCGAACAGAATGAATTCTGAGACACTTAGGGAATACCCAAAAGAATAATTAACAATCATTGAACCGACTAACACCGGTAACAATACAAGGCACCCAACGCGATCTGTTATAGATCTCGTGTAGAAAACAAACACAAGAAACATTACAAAAGGTTTCGGTATGTAGAGAATTTCGATAATTCTCATGGCGGAATTCATCCATGGTTCAGCCGAGGGTATAGAATCGATCCAAGAAGCGGCGCATTGCATAGTAAATGGAATTAAGATTGCACACGGCACAATTAATATGATGTATGTTATATATGTCCAGACAATCCGTGGATCAGGTCGGTTGAGTCCCAAAATCCAATTGCCGGCCGCCCTTCTCTTCACTACTCTACCTCGATGATACCAAGCGGCCGAATTGTCGGCACACTCAACAGCTGGTTTATCGCCGTCTCGATGACACTGGTCATGATAATACCACGCTCTTGTTCCGTCGCTACATTCAACTGCCGGCAAATCGTCCCACGAGTGTAATTTGCCATTCTTGTACCGAAACAATGCACTTTCATCAGGTGCCAATTCTTCCGTGTATTGTGTCGCCTTTTCCCAAAGCTTTTCAAAACCTGGTATGAACACGTCTTCGGTCACGTCCAGGTATTGAACAATCTCTCCTAATAATGCAGCAGGTAACAATACTTGTTTCATTGTGTTTATCTCGAGACTTGATTAGAATTCGTGTTAAAAAGAGTCAAGGAAAAGAGAGAATTTTAAGAGAAAAAAAGAAATTCCTACAAGAAAAAGAGAAAAAGTCTAGACAAATTGATCCGTCTCGGCACTGACTTGGGCACGTTTTGTACCGCGACGACCACTGGTAGGCGCCTTGCCCGACACAGGGGCGTTTAATTCATCAATCGACAATTTGCCGGCATCCGGGCTAGACTCGTCAAACAAATCCGAATACGTCATGGTCGAAAAGCGATCGCCGCTATCGTACCCCGCGTATCCGTCGGCACCCTTGCCCGAGGCATCCACCGTCGCCTGATGACGGCGCCGTTTGTTGGCTTCATCAAACGGATTCGAGGCTTGCACGAAAATGGCAATATCGTCCTTGACGGCTTCACCACTGTCGTTGATGATCTTGTTGGCCATGTCACGGTTGCGGATATTGAAAAAGGCACCAGCAGTGTTGTTGGTCTTGGCCGAGGCATTGGTCTCAATTTGCGGTACGGGCGGGTGCGCCGCATGCCAGGCTTGAGGCGCGGGCCAGGAAGCCGTGCCGGGCACGGGCGTGGCTGCGGGCTGAGGAGCTCCCATGTACTGGGGTTGAGGCGTGAACACGGGGGCCGCAGCATTAAAGGCCGGCGGGGTGGCAAAGGAGGTGGATTGGCCATACTGGGGCACGGCGGCCGCGTACGGTGACACGCTAGCGGGCTGCGCAAAACCTTGCGCATATCCTTGAGCCGCAGGTTGACCAAAGCCCTGAGCCGTCGATTGACCGTAGCCTTGAGCCGCAGGTTGACCATATCCTTGAGCCGTAGGTTGTCCAAAGCCCTGAGCCGCAGGCTGGCCAAAACCTTGAGCCGCGGGTTGACCAAAACCTTGGGCCGTCGCCTGAGGACCATAGGTCGACATAAATTGCGCCAACGCCGCCTGGTAAGCAGCACCTTGACCATAACCCTGGGTCGGTTGCGTGGGAGCTGGTTGGGCCAAGCCGGAATTGAAGTTGGTGGGCAAGCCCATGGACGCAATGCTCGACGAGGTATTGGTCAAGGGTGTATTCATGTTATTGGCCGAAATCGCCGAGAAATGGGATTCAAGCGGATTGGCGGGGGCCGAAGAGGAAGACATTTTGGACATGGCATTGCTCATTTGCCCAAACAGGGCCACAGCCGTGGGAATGGGAATGTTCAAATTGGGCTGTTGTTGTGCAGGCTTCGCCGCCATGGCTTGCTGACGTTCCATCATTTGCTTGACGCCCTGGTACTGACGCATTTGCTCTTGGTAACGCATCGCATTCTGTTGGGCCATATAGGCCAGTTGCTGGGCTTGTTGTGTCTGTTGGGCTTGCACGGCGGCACGTTGCGTCGGGTGGAGTGCCGGATTCGCATTCAAATTGTGATTGTCCGAAATCAGTTGCATCTGTGCACGTTGAATCGCTTGCTGATTGTCTTCCAATTGCTTCATAATTTGACTCTGACCCAAGGCGGCGGCCGTCTCGTCGGTCGGTGGAGTCACTTCCACTTTGCTGCCATCGGGATGGGTCAAAAAGGGCAATTGCGCCACAGGCGCGCCCGTCGCAGGCTGCGTTGCCGCCGCCGCTTGGGCTGCAGCGGCTTCCGTGGGAAAGGCCTTGGCCCACTCTTCAGCCGGGATGGCCTGAGTCTGCGCCGCACGTTCTTGCACCCACTTGACTTGCGCAGGCGACAATTCGCGACCACCCATTAGTCGTTTGCCAAAATCCGTGTAGCTCTGATGACGGGCAAAGGCCTCCATCATTGCCTTTTGGGCATCATTGACTGCGGGGACGGGGGTGGTGACGGCCGAGACATTGGACGTGGTACCCGTCGGGGCAGCCGCTGGACGTGAGCCATCCACGGGTGCGGGGCCACCGGTAGCTGCTGCGGCACCAGCGGGTTCCGTACCGGTCGCGGGAGCCGCAGCCGACGCAGCGGGAGCGGCCGCACTGCCACCATTGGCCGAGGCATTGACGGCCACTTGTGCGACTGCAGGCGGCGCCATGTGGTTGGTCTTGGCCATGATGCGTAAATGCGTCAAGCGGTCGTGATTCACCAACCGAACGGGACCTTCCATGGATGGAGGCGGAATCTTGCGATTGGCCACCACGTAATCAAAGAGCGGCTTGTACGCTTTGGTGTACTCCGCCTGCATCTCGGGGTCGCCCTTGCTTTGCATCATGGCCATTTCATACTCATGCTGCTTGTTGGTCGTGTACGCGTCCAATTCCGCCGCCTTTTGCTGTTCGGCCAAGACCGTCATTTCCTTGAGCTTGCTATTGGTCGAGGAAAAGTCTTGCGACGTCATGTCCACCAATTGACGGCTTCGGACGGCCGATTCGCCCAATTTGCTGGTCAATTCCACCAATTTGCGAAGATTCTCGTTCAAGGCCGGGTTATTGGGCATGGGCGCACTCGACAATTGCTGACTCAAACTCATCAATTGCCCGATATCCATCATTTGCGTTTGAACGGTACTGTCCAGGGAATTCCACTTTTTCTCTTCTGACATGCTGGCAAAGTCTGCGGGTTCCGTGGCGGTGGCGCTCGCTGCGGCGGGTGCCTCGTGGGCCGCTGGCTGACCGGCAAAGGCATTGGCAAACGTCTGACGCAAGGCCTGGGTCAAGGCATCGGCACTAAAGGGCAAGCTGGCCGGAGTGGTAGCGGTCGGAGCCGGAGTGGTGGCCAGAGGCGCTGGCGCCGCGGGGTTAAGCGTGGCGGGTGCCGTGGGTACAACACCAGTCGGCTTGGGCGCGGCAATTCCCGTGCCGGCAGGATTCGGCAAGGTCGGCGGCGCGTGGGTAGCCACGGGCGCTGCAGCCCCCACAGGCGGCGTGGCTGCAGGCGCGCCCGTGGGCACAGGGGTGTTGACAGCAGGAGGAGGTTGACCAGACATTAGATCTACACCCAAAAAAAGACAATTTGCCTTGTTAAAAAAAAAGGAAATGAAAATAGAAGAGACAAGTTGTCGGGATTCGTTTATGGTTCGTTAACTTGTTCCCCCCTTCTTTTTTTCCTCTCTATTATCACACGTCTCCTTTTACTTTTTTTTCCCCCCTCTTTTTTTTTTCCTTGATATTCCTCGAACACTTTGGATTAGCAAGAACCCTCCGCAATCATCTAGTTGGTTAGGAGGGCCGTCTTCATCGGCGGTTTAACCCAGGTTCAAATCCTGGTTGCGGCAATTATTTTTGTGTTTTTTTCCTTTATCCTCGATTGCCCTCAATTTGGTCCGACTCCAAGATTTCTACCGGAAGAATTAATTCTGCAATGGTCTAGTTGGTTAGGACGCTCTGACGTATGTTGGATCGGCCCGGGTTCAATTCCCGGTTGCGGTAGAAAAAATTTTTTGCGTGTTTTTTCTTACCGGTAAATCGTGACATTACAATCTGTCGACTTCCGCCACGGATGGGTACGTTTGATTCGTCGCTCGATATCTACACGGTTCCACAGAAAGAAGCACACAATACACTCGCCAAAAATAAGAGGAAAAAAAGAGAATTACCGGTTCCATAATGGCAAACGCTTCGGATTCAGAAGAAGTGGCAGAGGCATTCACCTCCATTTGAAAGGCGGAACGAAAACGATCCGAGGCAAAATGCACTTGCTGATTGGGATGCCACGGTTTCACTTCCCTGGGCTTGGCCTTGCTGAATTCCGAGGGCGTACAATAATGGTTATTGGGCGTAAACTTGGGCCGAAAGGTCGTGTACTTGATGGCTTCCGCCTTGCGACTCGATGCGTCATTGGGTACCCATTTCACAAATTTGCACCCGTCCCGCAAGCCCTTTTTCACAATACTGCCTTCATTGTACTTGATGCCGTTTACGGGATCCATGATGGACGACCATGAGAATTCGAGATTGCCTTCTTGCATTTTTTGGAGTAGGCGTCGCCCCGAGGGCGTATCGTGAAAGACTTGCAAAAACACATCGACGGTGCCATCATCCAATTGGCTCTTGCGGACCACTACGCCGCCCGGATACACTTTGCGGGACGAAGTCGTGCGTTCATGTTCATATACGATGGGTACATCATTCATATCGTCACGCGAATCACGCAATTCTTCTTTTGACAGTGCCTGGACCCCCTTTTTCACCAAGTGTTTATCATTGGCCATGCGCAATTGCTCGACTTCACTATGAGACGGGGGCTGTGCATAGGAGCGGAATTGAAACAAGCCTCCTTGTGCTTTTTCAATCCATTCTGGACTGGGACCCGAAGCGTCGGAGTCATAATCCATTTTTATAGGATTAAATTAATTCTCCCCCCTTTTAAAATAGTAAGAAAAAAAGTTGGTTTTATCGTCCTTGTGTTGAAGTTTATGTTTCCCTTGATTCATGTTTTTTCCTAGTCATTTTTTCCATCTGCGGTTTTTAAAAAACACGTTAAACAAAGCTAGGATGGATTGAAAATCGATAATCGAGATTGGAGGAGATTAAGGGAAAAAGAGAGCAATTCTTCGCACGACCACACGGAATGGGATTCGATTCGAAACCGATACGAATCGCCCATGCGGACTTGCACCAAGGGGTGTATGTCAGAACACTGTCCACAGTCGGTGCAATCCTTTTCATTTTCAATCGATAATTGCATCGACGGTTCCTCGAATGGCTCTTCGGCCGATTCCAATTCCGACAATAGCGTATCCAAATCTTCAATGTCGACGAGTGTGGAGGTGTGGATCGGATTCAGCGAGGAACTAGATGAAATGGGCGCGACGCGTCGCAACCCAAAACATTTCTTGGGACAGGCATTGTAAATTTTCGAGGCTGCAGCACCCGTCACGGGTTGCAAGATATGAATCGTGGGATTGGGTGCAAAGGTGGGTGCGCCGCCGGCCAGATATGTGGTGCTCTCTAGACCCGTCTTGACTTGACAAATAATCGTCAAGCGGGTACATTGCCCCTCGACAATCTTGGTCATTGTAAAATTGGGCTTAAGTCGTGGCCCTTGCAGTCGAAGTACCTCGTCTTGTTTTTCCTTGGTTTCGTGTTCCAAACCATTCGCTTCCAGCCACTTGGCACGTTGCATGCCCACGGGCAGCCACACTGCGTCTTGACTCATGACCACCATGTGTTGGAGCGGTGTAAGTATCATTTTCAGGGGCGGTACCGCTCCTTGTTCCGGTTGAAGACGTGAGGGTACGCCGGGCAAGAGCATGGGCGGTACGGTCCGCAGCGTGTCGGTCGACACGGGTCCAAAGGTACGAATTAGGGATGACTTGGCCATGGCTTCGGTACGCACCTTGGCTTCATAGCTTTGCGAGACTTGTTGACGCGACGCATCAAAATCGACATTCAATTCAAACAATAAATGATTAAATTCGGTGAGGGGCTCAGTAATATCCTCGCGATGCGTCATGGTTGACATGAATGGTTCGTACCCCAAGACGGGGACACGCCCAATAATGTAGCCCAATTCAATGGGTAACGTATGGGTAGCTGTACCTCGGTCCAACACTTGCACAGGGACCATGACGGGTACGTGTTGCAAAATGCAATTACGCATGGCAACACAGGCGCGTTGGATAAACGGTAGCTTGTGGTAGGCCTTGCCCGCGTCGGTGGCTTTGACGTGAAGTTCGAGGAATTCTTGCCCCGTGGTTTGATAATGGTTCACGGTACGTAACGTAAGGTGACTGTTCCAATTGATATCGGTCGGATATTGGTACACGCCTTGTTGAGCCGATTTCCAGCCCAATTTTTCGGCACGCGGGTAATCCACGGCCAAGGTCGCTAGCTCGGCAGCCGTTTTCTCTTTTTGCTTGGTTTCCTCCATTTTATTCTTTTGTAAATGAATAGGGACAGGAAAATTTTTAAATTTACATGGTTAAACCGTCAAGGGCAAATTTATGGCGCAGAATTTTCAGTCGGAGAATTTTCGTGTGAAAATTAAAAATGCCAAATTCAAAAGTGATCGACCGAGATGTAAATACCAACACCAGCAGACCAATCGAATAACGAATGAGAAGAGGGCGAATCCAAAGAGTCGGGTGAGCCGAAAAGGTCCGACAGCATAATCCCCTCCTGTGCTTCCTCCAAGCCGAGTTTGAATGTAATTCGCGTGTGGCCGCTTGTCCAAGACAAGTCATCGAGTACCATGACTCTTCGAGCCAATCGAACCATGAGCTTAGCATTTTCCAAATAGAGTTCGATCGGGACACCACAAACCCAGTGAATTCCAATGACATCGGATGGAAGTAAATGGTATGATCTATCATCTCGACTCGACGTCTTGACTTTCCGTATCGTGTCTCGAAATATGTATGCCAAGTCGACATTGGCCAGACAATATCCGCATAAAATGTGTCGAATGTATTCGCCCCGCAATTGAAAGTGAGGAATAAATTGATCTACGACCGCTTTCCATTCATCCCGTTCCTGAGTCGTCATGGGTCCATTTTTGTCGGGTCGTCTGTTCTTTCCATCATTGGCCTGGTCCCAATCCGAATCGATATCTGTATCGTCCTCGTGGTGAACACGGGTCTTTTCCATAATGGTTAGACAAATCCAAGTGGCGAGATTTTCATTGACAAATTCCGATGGTGTGTTGGAAAACATGGCGGCCGTAGAGAAAGGCAGTCGTTTAGTGCTGCCCATCTTGTTGATAATCCGTTGGATACGAGAAGGAGTGATGCTGGTATTAAAATAACAAATAATGCCCAGTGCACCCTTGAAATCAGTATATTCCAATTCATTCAAGACATTGGAACCAAAACAGGACAGAATCAACCATTCCGAGGCAATGGCATAGACGCCCATCCAAAAGAGACGATCGGAAGGAAAATGAGGCGTGAGATTGTCCAAGTCGTAGCAGTCATTTATAGTTCGATGTAGCAATTCCACCACGCATTGGTAGGCCTCCCGTGTGGCGTGGGGGATAGGCTGTAAACTCTTGTCGAGTCGGAATTGAGGTTCGCGTAACCGTGCCTTCCAGTATTCGGATTGCAGCGCCATCGAATAACAATTGACATTTAGTGTCAAGGGTGCCTTGTCAAACTGGATCGTCACTGGAAACTCGCGGAATTCCATGAGCGGGTCCTCGACCAAGGGCGGTTTCGCCTCCTTGTCAATGAAGAAGGAGGGTCTTGTCTTGTTCTTTTTCTCAGAAACCTTTACACTTTTTCCTTCTTCAGTTTTGGAAGAAGTGTCACCCATGGTTTTCCGTTTCTTCATTAGCGATGCCCCAGGTCCTGTTGACACGAAGAATGATTGAATCTTTTTAATCTTGAACAATTCTCAATCGAGAAAAATTTGTAAATGAGCACAGTTTCTTGAATTTTTCCTTTTAAACCCCGAATTTATTTAAATCAGAGAATTTTACATTTTGAAAATTCATCACCTCTACTCGGAAAAAAAAACATTGACTAAATGATTCTTGTCCAATCCATTACACCATCGGCACGGATTGTCATTGCATCCATGATCGTATCGTGCTGTACGGTCGCAACAGTTCTCTATTCTGAAACACTCCACCTCTCATTCAATTTCGAGAGACATTCATGGTGGGATGTCTCCCAGGCCCGAGAGGCCATGGGGTGCATAATGTTCATCCTCGGTCTGGGCAGCACCTTGTTTGTCGGACTCGTGTGGATGCATGCCAAAGCGTTTGGTATATTGATCACCAAGACGTGTCACCGAACAATCATTGTGTCGATTGGATTCTTTCATGTTTTGCTATGGCTCCGATTCTATTCTCCACCAAATGACACCGTATTCTTATGGTCCTGTGTTATCGGTTACTATACCGTGTCGGTGGTAGCAGAGGGGCAGTACAAACTCGTGTCGCTGCTTGTCGTTCCACTGAGTTTTGGTCTCTTTTTTCAATCCATTCTATGGGCTCTGGGTCGATACCCGTACTTGCTTCAATCGGAACAATTGGCACGACCCGATAATGTATACTTTGCAATGTATATCATTCTGCCATTGATTCTGACGTTCTTCGCCTCGTTTATAAACTGGGCAGGTCCCTTACACAATTTGGTCATTGACCAGAATGTGCAAGCCTTGACAGGGTACATGTCGGATATCGACTATTTTGCGGGGCCCACTGTGCAATACACGTCCGCCACTGCCTTGCAACACTACTCGGCCACGACCATGTATCCATTGGTGGTGGCGGTGCAAAATCTGAATGCGACACAACAAAAGATCGAGGTCGAAGAACAACGACGACAACGCATTGAGCAATTTTACGCCTCGAATCCACGGCCCAGTTGGCTTCTCTGGGCTGTGGATTCCAATGACCGGAAGACCAAGGCCGTGGTGGTTCCTGATGTGACGACATTATTGGCGCGTGCGCAGAAAGTAACGACCGACGTCGGTTATGTGACGCGTCTGTCCCAAGCACGCGTAACCTTGATGTCGGACCCGCAATTTTCGATGCAATTGCAAGCCTATAACTTGCACAGGCACACTTCTGCTCTTCATTGAGAATACCAGTGCCACTAGAGCCAATACCACGTCCAATTGGATCCGTTTGTGGTTTCCGCCACGACGCTGGTAAACTTTTTCTTCCCTCGAGCAAGAATCAAGAGGGAAAAAATATTGATTGAAAAACTCTTAAAATCTCTTTTTTTACACTCTCTCTAGTACTCGTAAATCTACAAAATCAGAAACTCGGAAAATGACAACGATTGAAAACGTCAAGCCAGTGGAAACATTGACCAAATCAGATTCCGTTCCTGTCGTTTCACTAAAAGACGTGAAACCTGCAGGTTTCACGAGGAAAAGAGTCATTATCAGCAAACAAAAGAAAAACGGAGAGTTTTCACCGGCACCGCCCAAGGACGAGTTGGACAAGTGGACGTTTGTTCCTACCTTTCTTGAGGCCAGGAAGAATCCCGATGGTTCTCAAACCATGGACAGTGCATTTGACTATCAATGGCCGACTCATTTCGATTACAAGTATGAGTTGGAAGACGATGATGCTTGGAAACCACTCAATGTAGAAGCGTTTCTCAAGGCTCATCAAAAGGAATTTGAACAACATCGTGCCGAACTCAAGAAACTAAATGTCACGTGTAGTAAACGGAAGAGTCCGACGGGCGAGGATGACACGGTGGTCACGATTGAGGACACGAGTGTCGAAAAGAGAGCCAAGACTGATGATGGAAAAGACGTCCAGATCGAGAACAAGTGTGAACTGGACATGGATCCAAATCCTGATTTGAGTAATTTTCTAAAGTTGCAAGTACGAATCTATGTCGAAAAAGATATCTTGCCCAATGGTACTTTTTTGATATTGATGAATCGGGAACCCTATTCGGATAGTTATTACCCGGATGTGCGTATCCTATGCAAGGATGGCGAAAAGCTGTTTATGAAACGCAAGGTGTTGGACAGGACCAAGGATTCCATTGGTGGTAAAAAACCTCTCGTAACGAAATGGTTACCATATACGGAATCTCAGACAATCAAGGACGGATTGTTTGTAATCTTGGATTGGGACGAGGCCTTGTACAATGAACAACTCTCGAAAGGATAAAAAAAGATTTTCTCATTACTATTCCCCGACGATTTTTTAAACTCGAATTCTTTCATCAGACTCTGGAAAACAAGTAATTTTAAACAAGTCAGAAGAAAATGTGGACCGTCTTCGTGTTATTGGTGGTAGTCTGTCTCGTATGGAAAACCCGAGGAAGAATACCCTACTTCCACCAAACCCTGACCTTGGGCAGTCCTCAAAACAAGAAACTAATAGTTATCTTGCATGGCATTTACTCTGGCCCATTCCAAGCCAAGCGATTGATGGATTCCTTGTACTGCAATGGCTACACGGTCGTGGCCCTCAAATACGTCTATTCATTGAGCGACATCTTGGCACCCTTGGAAGAACAAGTGATACGCGTGAGTACTCAAATTGCCGCGTACGGTGCATTGGACGAACTCATTCTGATTGGCATTAGTTTTGGCGGACTCGTCGGACTCTTGAGCTTGCCCCGGATTCAGTGTGACCATGTACGCATGGTGACGATTGGGTCGCCATTGGGCCCAGTACCGGGCCGTTGGTGGGAACGATGGATTGCATCTAAAATTACAAGGCCAGTTTTGTTTGATGAAGTGTCGACAGTCACTCACAAGCTACCGTTTCGGTTTGTCCGAAAGGGACTCTTTATCTCGGATGTGCGTGATCCAATTGTACCCGTGGAATCCGCTGACCCCTTGTCAATTCGAATGGGACACGATAACCCCGCGCTCGTGGCTTGGAATAGTTTTTGTATCAACAAGGGCAAGCATCGTATTCATGACGAACCCGAGGTCGTGAATCGCATTACCACTTTTTGCTTTGGTGATTCAGACAAGTCTGTTTAGCGAATAAAGTTTTTTTTCCTTTTTTAACTCGAAAACGTAGTTCTCGTCAAATTGAAACGGTTAAAATGAATTTCCTTCCTGAACCCAAAGGGGATTACTCTTCTTCCTCATCCGAAGCAGAACATTCCTCGACTTTTTCGACGAGATTAGAGAGCATGTGTTTGGAAAATGTCTTGATTGGATGATTCGTGTAGGTTTGCATCGACCTTGGGGGTCCGTTTTGGAAGCCGATGGATCCTTGGCGAGAGATGGTAAGCCTTCATCGTCTTCTTCTCCTTCTTCTCCTGCTACATATATGGATTGACTGGATCTATTCAAGATGGCAAATGCATCCATCAGTATGGACGGTGTCAGACTCCTTTGACCCTTGGCTGTGACAATGTTAGACGATAGTCGGATGACTGCCGCCAATCTTTGTTCGGATTCATTCAAGATCCTGTCGCGCGACTCTTTTGGTAATGACTGGAACTGGGACATTAATGAACCGAGAGACTCTTTTTCTTTTGTCTCTCGGTTCATTTTCCTGTCGAAAACGTATTGAGTTTCTTGCAAAATAACAAGGGACCGTGTTTTTTCTTAAATTCAGTGGAAAAAAATGTTTTTGTTGACCAGTACAAGAATTTAAATGGAATTGGTATAATGGCCCACAAAACACTCGTCGAGACCCTGGAGTACATCCAATTTGAATTCGTCATCGGCATCCTGAATGGAAATTCGGTCCCATTTCCGCAGTTTTTGCAACCGTGCCCATGCTACCCGAATTTGATTGATCAAAGTCTCTGCCTCATCTAAATGCACCTTGGTCCACTTGGTGCGGCGAGCTTGGTTAATATCATCACAGTTCAATAGGGCCGAAAGAGGCCGAGGATACGTCATGATGATGGCCGCGCGATAGTAGGAGACAAGGGTCTTGCCCGGATTTTCAAACAGGGCATCTGGGTTGCCGATGTAGCGCCATGCATCACTCATTGGGTTCAGGAAATGCATATTGAATTGACGAATCCGTTTTGCAAAGCGGCCAACGCGTACTTCACCGCACGTCTGAGTCATTTCTGTAAGTCGCCGGTCATATGCCTTGATTTTCTCCAAGAGAAAAGTGATGGTGTCCTTGCCGTCCGTCTTTTTTGGAATTGACTTGGTTTCATCTGTCATTGCTCGTATCCAAGAGGGTTTAAATGAAGAAAGTTTAAGGAAAAATTGACGAAAAGACAGAATTTTCCGGTAGAATTCCTTTGCACATGGATTCCTAGAGAAGGGACCAAAGGATTATTCGTGTTTGCGTTTCTTCTTCAATTCCGTCTGCAACAATCCGGATACACGTTGCTGTTCCGTCGTCAATTCTACTGGTAGGGATTCGCCTGCGGTGGTCAAGGACTTGCGTTTAAAGACGCCATTTCGAATTTGCAAATAGCAAAAGTATGGATAGGCAACTGTCGCTGAGTCGTTTACTGGGTCGTGATCATGTTTGAAGGATTCCAAATCATCATCGTCTGGAATCTGAAACACACTTTTCATAATTTTTAGAGCATTGTCCACGCCGTTATTGGGACTCTTCTTCTCCAAATCAATCTCGAGTCCGTCGACAAAGCCTCGTAGCACGTCGCTGGCATCTACCACTCGACACGCGCCATAGACATTGGGCGTGGTAAACGAAAAGGGGAGCGGGTAGAAAAAAGGTGCATCCGGTCGAATGTCTTCGGGCCATTCTTGAAATTGGGCCGCGTAATCGGGAAATTCCTTGATTAAATCATCATTGAAATCCGACAACAATTTTTGCAACATGACGAGGTCGTAGCAACTGTTGTCGTGAATAATGACAAATTCCAGATTCTTTTCCTTGGCAAGAATCATGTTTTCGCGTACAGAACGGACAAACTTGATCGTCATTTCACGCCAATATTTATTGGGATCGTCCTTGGGTGGTTCCGGTACTGTCAAACTGTCGAGGATGGGCTGAAATTTCTTCCAAAAGCGCAAGAGCGTATCCTTGTCAAACGATTTCTCCAATCCCTTGTGGTATGCCTTTTGACGCACGAGTTCAGTTAGCTTGCCATTGACCAAGACTACATATCCCAGCGCTAGCGGACTGTAGCGTAAAATTTGGGGGTTGAATCCTTCAAAGTCAAACGAGAGGATAATGGAACCACTTGGTTTCTTGGATTCAGTCATTTTCGTCGTTAATTGATCTCGAAACAAAAAGGGGGGACAATGACACGGTAGAAAAGAGTAAAAGATGTGGTTCAAGATCTTACGGAGTCTGAATCCGAGTCTTCCCCTCCTTTTTCAGAGCAGAAACAATAAAACAAGGGGAAATTATTTTTTCCCAGTCATTCGGACCAATCCATGACGTTCTCCTTTTCCTCTTTTTAAGTAACACCACGTGTAGCAGACGGCTTTTTTTTTGATTGAAAGAGAATCGGCAAAAATGGCACAGCAGCCCGTCGGACCCGTTTCTGCATTGACAGGTTTGGTCGCGAACCCCGTGGTACGCGTGCCGCCCATCGTGAATTTGCCGCCGGCTCAGTCCACGCAGTCAATTCAAACACAACCTACGACCGGTAACGTGATTTCCACCGTGGCTGCAGGAGCCTCGCGTGGACGTTCGCATCATCCTCCGTCCGCAAAGCCGAGCACTGAGCAGCATACAAACCACTACTTAAAGGATCATCCGCAACCACACCATCAATCACGTGCACCGCACGTATCACATGCCAATTTGCGGTCAATGTCGCCCAAGCTTGCACACACACCGCCCATTACGCGTTCTGGTCCCGTCCACTTTCCACAATCCGAGGTGACACCTCGTCCTCCGCATCACACAATCCACGACGGAACCCACCACAGCGGGGCCCATCCGCCGTCCAAGGCATTGAAATCAATTGTGTTCAGTGACAATGATAAGCTAGCGAATTCCGCTGATTCGCCATTCAAACAATCCTTGGGCCACTCGGGACGACCCAAGATTGCCCCTGCCCCTGTGCATGCTACATCGTCACGTTCCGGTGCCAACCATTCCGATAGCTTTTATTCCAATTCATCGGCTGGAGCGCGCGTGACGTATACGGCCGCGAGTTCGGAATTGAGTTCGTCGGCTGGCCAAAAGAGTCGTGAAGTGACAAATAATGCAATTGCAGCCAATCCGCGACTAGTGTCCCAAGTGCCTGTTCTCCCGCTCAACAACAACGTGCTACTCCTCACGGAACCAACTGTCGGGGACTATTTTAGCATTCCACGTGCCGTTGATCCTGCCTATCACGTGTGTGATGAATTGATGACGCATCCCGGAGATTGCACGGACAGAGACGACCACAATGCTGAAGCACCGGCCGGTGTGTTTTACGCGTACCGCAATGCGGTACAAGAAGTTGACAGAGGAACGACCTTGTTCCCAGAAAACTCGCCCGAACGTGCCGAATACTCGAAAAGTCGAGATTTATTCACATCCCTGAACCCTCCGACGTTTGTTGAAGTCTTGTCCCAAGGCTTGCCCATTTGTCTCCGACGCCCTGGTTCCAAACGTAGTTTTTACGTGCGTACCCCGTTTGTCAAACCCGATGGTACAGAAACGGACTTGGCCAATGTAACGTTTGATTTCAAGAATCACGGATCCGTCTTGCAAGTCGTGCGTGCCGTGGGTCAAGGCCGCGTCGGTGCCGAGGCGAAACCCTTTGCAAATGTGGGGCCAAATCGCAAATTGCGATTGGACGTGGCTCAACTCTTGGCCGAGGATGCCGTGGTTTTCCGAACGTTTGAACAAACGCTGGTTGGAAGTCGTCCTCATACAGGACCGTCTACCTTTGCGGACATGGTGCAAGCTGCACACGCTGCCAAGCGTGATTTCTTGGATATTTCCATTCCATTCAGTGCGATTGCGGGTTTATTTGGGTTTGATCCAGCAAGTTTGTCTGATGCAAATCAAAAAGGACATGTTGACATTGTCTCAGCCTTGATCAAGAGCTACCAGTCGCGTGTCTTGGACGAATTTCCGTGCCGTTTGTCCCTGGCCACGACCGATCATCGTGGCCGCGTCGTGGAATGGGTGCGCAAGGCCTTGCCCCGAGAGGCGGTCGTGACGGCCTCCAAGGATGTACGCTCAATCCACGAAAGGGCATTTTTACCGGATTCGCCACACGGTCAACCCGGTTCGATTTGGGACGATGAGCAGAAACGCGTCCGATTTGCGGCTAATCGCTTATTGTTTAGCAACAACAAGACGTCCAACCAATTGGAATTGATGGACTTGCTTGTGAACGACTATTTGTCAGAAATCGACAAGGTAATTGTGCAAGATACCAACAATCCTGAAAACTGCTGGATCAATTTACCCTGCATTGAACGCGTGGGCAAAAAGGGCAAGCGACGCATGGCGCGCTGCCACACGTTGTTGCATTTCTTGATTTCGGCATTGATTCCTGACCTTTTGCTCTGTGCCGCACCAAAAGTCGTCTTGGAAGCGGCCATGCGCAAGTTTGGCGAAACGGCGCACAAGGTCTTGCATCCATTCATTACCGACAATGCCGATGAAATCAAGGCACGTGTCCTCAAGACTCCGAGCCGATTGGTGCAAGGCGACGAACTCGAGGCCGAAATGGAGGTGGCCGAGTCCGACGTGGAACGACCATTGGAGGAATCGGAACAAGAGGCCGAATACTATCAAGAAGCGGCCGACCGCAAAGAGGCGGAACGTGAAGAACGTCGTCTCAAACGCGAAGAGGCACGACAGCGCTTGCAAGACGAGGCCGAGGAACGATTGCGTCAATTGGATCTCGAAGAGCAAAACGAGGAAGAGTATGCCGAGGAACAAGTGACGGAAATCGACGAGGAGGAATTTGAGCAGCCCCAGACGGTGAGCGACGATGAATTGGAACAAGACTTGGAAGAATTGGAAGCCGAGGCTGAGGACCGTCCACGCACGGCCACGGACGAGGAAGATGAAGGCGACGAGGAAGAGCAAAAGGAATTGACGGCCGATGAAGCCACGGTCGTTATCAATGCCGAGGCGTCGGCCAATGAAAGCACGACCGACACCGATAAAGATATCGTTACGGATATCGAGACAGTTGAGGACAAAAAAGTCACGGAAAGTGTCATTTCCCAATTTACCGATCGCATGTGGCCACTGTGGTCGTCGTTTGACGAGGATCAGCGACGCGTCATGCATTTCATCGCCAAGAAATGCTTACGCAACCCAGCCAAGGTCCACGTGGGCTCGGCCCGACCGGTCTTGGACCCCATTACGCAACGTCCGATGCAATTTGGTCTCATGCTCAACTTGGTCAATGCCAAGGAGTACATTAACGGTTTACTCAAGTTTGTGGACGTGTCCAATGTCTTGGCACGCTTGACTGATGGCTTGCATATTTTGCTTCGCCCCAAGCACGTGTCCATTGCACAATTGGCCAGTGATCTCCAATCCATGAAGGGCAGTCCGACGCGCGATCTGCTGCACCACGATCTCTTTACTCGTCCATTCAACCCCCAACTCCGGCTCGAAGTCAATTTCCGTCAATACAAGGTGTCTGAATGCTTACGGCGCATGGAAGTGGGTGCTGTGGTCGCTGTGCCTGAAACTATATAGTTTTCTCAATCCTCTTTTTTTATCCTGTTTAAATCGAATCCCTCTCTTTTTCTGAATCGGAAAAATGGTCATAGTCTAAAGATCAAGAGCTTAAACGGATTTTAGATGTTCAGGAGTTTTAACGGAAATTTATTTTAAAACAGGAAAATTAAAGGAAAATGTAAACCTCAGATCAAGTCTTCCATACGCATTCGGAATGCCTCTCGTTGGAGCAAGGGCACCAACACCGCCGACATGATAGCAGTCAATGTACCCGCAAGACCACATCCGACAGCGGACATGTAAGGTGCTTGCAACGCGGGCAAGACAATGGCCGACACCAAGAAAAACCAAGCTGAAAGCACAAGACCAATGGAAGCCCAGTCCATCAGGCGAAGGGTATCCCGTTTCAGTTGCTTTTGCTGTTCCGTCTTCAAGGCTTCTTCCCCCGCCATTTCCGCCAGTCTGGCTACCTTGAGGAGACCGGACCACACACACTTGTGTGGAGCCTTGGGATCCTCGACGAATGTTTCAAGTTTTTCGATTATGTCTTTCATAACGGCCAATTTGGCAGCCATTGGCAGTTTCTTGGATTCTTCCATCTTGGAATTGACATAGTCAGACAGTTGTATTTCGGAATCTGTCAGTATCTTGTTTGCAAGAAGCGGGGCAAGAAGCGAGGTCTTGTCCGGTACATTACTGGTCTTGTCCTCTTCTGTCGTAGAAACTGGCTCAGGTGATTTGGTATCGTCTGATGCCACGATTGGTTCTGTTGGCATAGGCCAAGGCGTATCGTCCGCGTCTTTCTCCACCTTGACGGGCTTTTCAGAAACAATTGGTGTTTGGACATTTTCCTTGGCATCCGGTACCACGGTCTTGGTTGTGTCGGTATTGGTCTCCATTTCGGTACAGTGAAATTCTTCTTTTATGTCGCCTTTTCAAGTGGGTTTGTAAATTATGAATAGGACAGAATAGGAAAGGAACAAAATACGATTTATTTCTTGTATTCGAAAAAATAATTTTTGGCCTTTAATTAAAAGTCAACAGTTGGAATGTTTGGCGTTCTTTGAGATACTCAATGGTGCCATTTCCCCTGACGATAAAACTCTTCAACAGGGGTTGATTGGAAGAGTTTGGATGTAGACTGATAAAAGTCTCGATTCTCGATACTACTGAGCGAGTGCAAGTCAATTGGTCCTGAATGGACATTTTGCTTGCATTCCCCAATTGAGACACGATAGCTTCTCCAAGTTCACGTTCCGAGTCGTCCCAATCGGGTATTGCCTGTTTCTTTGAGTTTTCTGAATTCGTATCGGTCGTCAATAAAGAGTCGGTTTTGGACTCGACCGTGGAAATCCGCGTTTCGTTGGTCTCCATCCTGAGGAAATTGTTTTTGTGTTTATTGGGAAATGGATTCTCGCCCAAGTTTATTTCTCTTGCGGAAATTTATTATTTATCTTCTTTGGCATACTACAACGTACAGAATATTCAGCCTTTAAACACTAAAATCCTTTCAACCAATTCACAATTTTTTTTCTTTTCTAAACTCTAAAAAGACCATGAGCAAGATATCAATCGATAGCGCTATTGAAACATTGATTGCGGATGCGTGCAAACACTCGGACAGTACCGACCGTAGAATACAACTCAGGAACATTCTGTCGAATCTTCAGCTCATGAATGACAGGATGATAGCCAACATGGATCACACGATCGATCACGCGCACGCGTTTAACGAAACTCTTGGGGATCAAGACGAGGATGAAGGCGATCCAGAATTCAATGATAAATGCAGCGATCCAAACTGCGACTGCGCCGACGCGAATGTCGATACGGACTCTGTTAAAACAACACAGTAGACGCTATTGTTCGATTATCCGGTTGATGATTCGTTATTTTGGCGCGAGATAGACACGGAGCTGTACTGGAACCATGGCGCGAATCGTCTCCAATTTTCTCAATTGAGTAAATCGGATTGAGAATTCTTGGCCTTTAATTCGCAGAATGATTCGCGCCCGCCAACTGTTGTAGACGTGCAAGGCCAGAAAGTTTGGGAAACAATTCTCACAATCCAATTTTCATTTCCTCGAAAAATGTCTCACAACAAACGCAGAATTGTGGCGATTGTGTCGGATGACGACGAACCCATAGTCGCACGTCTTGTCCGTAACAAGACACAACCTATTAGCGAATCCTCCTCCACTTCACCCTTGCCCGTCGTATTGGCATCCGCTTCTACTGTCCCTTCTGCTTCTTCATCCTCGCCCGTCATCTGGTTTAAATCCGACTCTGCAACTCACCGGGAATTGTCCAACTTTTGGCCGGATGTCAAGGGCACACCACGATCGGACACGGGCCTTGAATTGACATTGACCGGCGACATTCCCACGTTCGCTTCGGACCTCTTGTTCCGCAGTAGCGAACACTTGTATCAGTACCGTCAATTTGACGAGGGCTTTCGTGATCACGATTATGCCTTGCAAATTAGCAAGGCCGAGGATGCCGTGACTGCCAAACGCATGTCGAGCGTTACCAGCTACGTGGCGGTCTTGCGTATGCGTCTTAAGACACAATCCAATTGGCGTCAATATTATGTATTGAGGCGCGCATGGGAAACACATGGTAGTCCGTGTATGAAGAATGGCACACCACGTGTTCCGACGGTTACGCAATTAAAGGTAATCGCCACTTTGGCCTTTTATTTTGGGTATAGGTGACCATCAAGAAAATCAAAGGCGAGTGGATGAAACTCCGTGCGGTGCAAGTCATGACGGAAATTGTGGCTCAAAAATTTGATCCGATTCTGCATCCGGACTTGGTGGACATGCTGCTCAACACGGGCGAGGCTCAATTGTGTGAAGTGGCTAGTCCGCGCAGTCGGAAACGGGATGAAAGCAAGGGCCGGAAACCGTTTTGGAGCTGTTACAAGTCGGATCGTGTGGGGGACAATCACCTTGGACAAATCTTGATGAATCGCCGTGCGTTATTACGTCTACGTTTGGCGGTTTAAACATTTGAAATTTGAGAAAAAATTTACGAGCCCACCTACAAAATTTTGCCATTGTTCTTCTATTAAACCAGGATTCTGCATGCCTCAATCAGGAAATGGAGATACCCAAGGTCCTGTTGGGATGTATCGTCCAATACTTGGATATCACGTCAGACGTCTTTCTACCAGGCTTTGAAAAGCCCTGGAGCAACGCAACTCACTTTACCGAACGAGTACATGCGTGGATGAGATACAAACTCGTAAACAATACATTACACTCCTTAAACGATAAACCTGCAGTCGAATGCATTCATTCCGATACATCACAGTGTTCATTCTTTTGCTCCAAGGAATGGTACAAGCACGGTAAACGACATCGCGAGAATGATTTACCGGCCCTCGTGTATCCTGGAGGACATGAGAATTGGTACTGGAATGGGAAACTACATCGCGAGAATGACAAACCAGCCGTAATTATAAACGGTACGAAAGAATGGTACACTAATGGTCAACGACATCGCGAACAAGATTTGCCTGCGATTGAACGAGACGATGGAACCCGGGAATGGTTGTGTCGTAACATCCATCATCGTGAAAACGGTAAACCGGCAGTGGAGTTGGGCAATGGTGTCAAGTGGGTGTACACCCAGGGGAAAAGTTTCAGAAAGCTTGGATGGTTCGAGATATTGTGTACGTGTCTATCATCCTGTCAAATTTCTACTCAACTCATTGAATTTGATTATTTTAAGCGAGGACGGTGAATCTTTAAATTGTGTAATTTGCCGATCGTTTTCAATTTTTTTTACAAGATAAAATTCATTTTGGAACCAGGGTAAACAATTCTAATAAAAACCCTAGGAATCTTGTTCTTCATGAATGGCTTCATTCCGAGGTCCATTGGAAGAAGATGTATTGTCATTGACAATATCCTTGATACCTGACACGACCAGTCCCACCTGTGGGTCCCGATGGGCCAACGAAACCGATTCACTGAAATGGGTAGAATCATTCGGTTCATGTCGAGAATCATCATTGGATATCCGTTGCTCCCTGCGAGAATGGGATATCCAATCGGGACGTGCCGTCAATGCATAGATCAAAATCCAGGCGGGCAAGGAGATGACGGCAAACACCAAGAGTGCAATCGACATACCGAAAGCCGGAACATTGTTTTTCCTGGCGTTTCGCGAACTCGAGTAGATGGTGGACGTCTTTTCCTGGGTGGCTTGTGTCACGATTTTAGCCGACGTGTGTAGAATTAGGAAATCGGACGTCTTGGCAAAGTTAACTGTACAGGGTGGGTTGGTGTCATTAGTCAAAGGTTTGCATCCAAGATAATCTGCTGAAATCGCATGCCACAATGGGATCGGAATCAATTGGGAACGATGGAATTCGTCGATACGTTCGCCGTAAAAGGGCGTGGCATCATACGGGGTTTCGATCGTGGCCTCGATCCCGCGTTCTAGTCCTCGCAAAATATCTTCTACGTGCATCTGAACTAGGATGGATAGGACCAACACCATTGTCCACCATGTAATAACCAGAAATCTTACCCATGCACGTATTCCATGATCGGAACACGACTGACCCATTTTCTGATTTCCTCTAATTCACGGGCGAGAATGAAAGAACAAAAAAGACTTAAGAGCATTTCCACGAGTGCGCTTCCCCTTTTCTTTCTTGCTGTAAAAGACTTTTTTTATTTTTTTCTTTTACCTTTTTAAGTGGATAGGGAATCACAATTACCCAGGAAAATGGACCCATCCAGTCAATTGAGCGAGTTGCATTTTGCTAGGCAAAGAGACGAAATTAGAGCCCACCTCTACACGGTACGCCACTTGCACAATCAGTACACGTCGAGTACCACTTATTCCAAACATGACGCGTTCAAGATTGATCTTGACCGTGCCAATCGTAATTTCTATGCTCTTCAAGCCGGTACCTATTACTCGGAATTGGAAATTCATCAAATCTTGACGGTGCCACGTTCAGAACGGGAACGTGCCGACAGTTGGAAAGCCGTGGTCCAGCGCCTGGAACATCGCCCCTCTCGTTACGAGGAGGACTGGCAGAATTTCCGTGCCGCTTTTGCCGGTATGCTGCGACTCTGGATCGTGGAAGTAGTGTGTGATTTCAAGGAGACGCCCACCGATTACACACCCCTACAACGGGCCTTTTTCGGCAAGGAGGGTATTGGATTATGGCGTTGGTTTCTTCTGTGTGAGGATCTCACATCCGAAGTGGTTAAGAATACGGTCCAGGAAATGTATCTGCGACTGTCAAAGGTTCGCAGCCAGAATCCGTCCCACCTTCTATTCTTGGACTATAATGCGTTGGCTACAATGATTGACCGTGGACTAGACGATCGCTTTCTATTAATCGTGAAACATTTAACGTACCTGCGTGCCCACATTCGCGAACAAGTCATGATCCACACGTCGCTCCTCATCGTGGCCGTACGCTCCAATTGTCAAATTGTCGCGTCCTACCTCTGGAAAATGTGCTTGCCCGATCCTGAAGTGGTGCTCAACAAAATGGCTCAACAATCGGCCTTGGCCGTGGACGAATTCTGGCAGTATGCTTTGCATCCATATCGATGCGGTCTGTTTTTACCCAGTCTCATTTGGGTCATTATGAACCGCTGGCATGGTCAATGGTTCAGTGACACTCAAGCCTCGCTGAAACCCTTGCCCAGTGGATTACTCATCACTTCCAAGGTTCACGAACATATGATTCTCACTCAATTGACACGTTTGCGTATCATTTATCTCCACTTGGCCCTGGGCCAGAAAATGGAATCGCAATATGGGCTCGACAAGATTCTAGACCTCTACTTGTCGCAATGCGACGAGACACGGTGGTTGTGTGAATTGCCACTAGAATTGGGTGTCCAGTACAATACCGAGACCTTGTCGCTGGTCACGTGCGACTATACTCAATCGAATCGCGAATTGGCGCCGAGCATTTGGCCGCGGTTGTTTGATCGATCCGAAGAATCCAACCGCTGGTTATTTATCTTGGCCAGTCATCGGTATTCCGCTGACTTGGTACCCAGTACATTCAACAAGCTCTATTCGGATGCAATTCGGCAAGTGTACAAGACACCGTATGACCAGAAATTGGCCGAGTTCCGTGCACAATGGGACAAGGATCAACCCGTACTCTCTCAAACGGACCAGATGCATAATACCTTTCCCTGGCCGCCTCCGCCTCCGCGGTCGTTATTGGACGGGTCTGCATCGTCTGCCGTCGTCGTATCCTCTTCTACTCCAATGCCCATTGTGGCGGAAACATGTCCTCGTCCCAATACTTTGTCGTCTGCCGTAATCACACCCTCGTCCGTTACGACCGTTACGGTACCGGCCTCGACGACTACGCTGGTCGTGCCCGAGTCGGCCACGGTTATTTCGGAAGAATACAATGATCGAGGACTCGAGATACCTTTTGATTGGCAATTGTTGCAAAGCACATCGCGCAATGACCAAGGCTTGTTAATGTTGCCAACCGACACCAAGGCACGTCGCAAGGCGCCCAATCAGACACACGCGTTCAAGACGGAAATGAAACAAGCTGTACACGGACAGGCCAAGATCCACGGCCAAAAGACCAAAGACCTGCGTAGTGTGCATGATCCAAGTGTATTGAAAAAGGAATGGAAACGCGACTTGCAGGAATCGTATCGCGTCGCGCGCAAGGCGCAAGCTGGTGAATCTATACAACGTCTCGAGTCCAATTGGGATGAAGAAGCCGACGATGAGCTGCCATTGGAATCCGAAGAGACGAATGCGCCCGATTGGGACCGCGACATGGATGAATTGGATTTCCTGGACACGGAAGACGAAAAGGATGAACCCTTGTTTGAGTCTTTGGATACGGGCGCACATCGTGCATCGCGTGCCAAGAGCAGCGGTAGCAAAAAGATTGAAAACACGGGCGCGCATCGTGCATCGCGTGCCAAGAGCAGCGGTAGCAAGAAGATCGAAAACACGGGCGCGCATCGTGCATCGCGTGCCAAGGGCACGAAAAAGATTGAAGACAGCACGGTATTCCAGCACGAATTGGATCGTGCCACCCACGGCAAGGTCCACGTGGGAAAAACGGGTCACAAGACCAAGAATTTGGATCGGATCAAGGACCCCGCCGAACGTGAACGCGCCATGAAACAAGACTTGGCCATTTCCTATGACGTGGCCCGCAAAAAGGCACGTGAACATACCACGCGCTTGTCGTCGTCCTCGTCGGCCAAGGAGGTCATTGTCCGGTATCCAACCGTCTATGAAGATGAGGAAGAAGAGGAGTTTGAAGATTCAAATGTCTTGGACGAGGATGAAGAAGCCGTGTCGGAAGTGTGGGTCGAGGAAGAAGTGGGACAAGGCGATGAGGAAATAGAAGAAGAGGTGATGGAAGAAATTGAAGAGGAAGAAATTGAGGGAGACGGACAGGACAATGACGACTCCGAGGTACTATCGTCCGAAGGCGATGATCAAGAAGGCACGGTTGAAGGGCAAGAGGAACTCTTGATTGAACCCCTCAATACGGAAGCGCATCGTGCGGCCACGATCCAAGGCAAGAAAATCTACCAGACGAGTGCGTTTCAAAAGGAATTTGATCGTGCACGTCATGGCAAGGTCCACTTGGGCAATACCTATCGCAAGACCAAGAATGTGGACAAACTCAAGAACCCGGAAGCCCGCAAAAAGGCGATTAAACAAGACTTGGCCATTTCCTATGACGTGGCTCGCAAAAAGGCTGGCAAAAACTAGATTCGCTCTTTTTTCATTTCCTTTTTTTTTTTCTTATTCGGTTTAGCACTGGTAAATTATACTCGTTAAACGGAATGAGAGCCTCATTCAGTAAATTATCCACCTCTGAATCCAAACGTGCATTGGCTGATCCTATTGCGATACGAAAACGTATCGTGTCTACACTCCAGTCCTGTAGTTCGCCCACTTGGGCCATTTATCTGTTGGAGAGTATGTGTACAACGTATCACGTGTCCTATTCCGAGTGGACCACCTTGCTTACGGACATGTGTCAATTGTTACTAGCCATTCCAGGCAATGATAAATTATTGGTATTTGAATGTCTCGTCAAGAATTCGGCCAACAATTGGCCCTTTGAATGGCGAGAACCATTGTCGGCCATTTTGCGTGATTGTGATCCAGTCTTGGCCAAGCCTCACCTTCAATCATTGAATATCAAGACGCCCTTTTTATTAAGTTGATTTTTTTTTGCGTACTTTTTTGTAAATGGATTCTGTTCAACGAGAGCAAGAAATGGATAACCCATCTTTACAAGCAAGAAATAATACGAGTGAAACACAATTGTTACAAGTACACGGTAGTACCCGGTCCCACGACAATGACTCGACTGTCGGGTCCACTGGCCGTCAGCGTCGTGTCACCATGTTGTATCGTAACCGACTCGGGTTCCCGCTCCGAGGATTTGGAGGCCGGCACCGACGAGACGCCAAACAAATTGTCAATTGGAATCGGCTTCTTTTCAGCCATTCGAACCGTATTGCATGTGCCTCCCGAGGTACCATCCCAATAACAAATCATGAAATCGGCGCGCTTCACCATGTACGCATTACGTGCATTGCATTGTTGGGCGAATGACCCTTGTTTTCCGCCGGCTTCCACCACACGAACACCACAGCTTTGGTTCAGTTTCATGGCGGCTCGATTTTCGTCTGGGTGTGTCTTGCCCGCATACTTTTCAAACCCAATAAATGGAACCGCGAGTTCAATGTGTGCCTTGTTGGTCTTTCGACGGAACAAACTTTCGAGTACCAATGTATCAAAGCCAGGACATCCACCCACAATGTATCGAATCTGCTTGTTGGTGGTGTACGCGTCCAATTCCACTCGATCAAGGGCCTTGTCCAGTGCGAGTGTAACGGTAACCGTCTTTTTGGCCGACATCTTGTCGGGCCGGTGTCCGGTAAAGGTTACCGTAAAGAACTTTTTCTCTACCGTATCGAGTGTATTCTCCATTGTCGATCTTGTCTTGCTTTCCATAGTCGGGGCCGTTGCATTCTGCACGGTCGAGTCGGGTTCCTGAGGGGGCACGTCCGACATACGTGTCGTGGTCGGATCCGATTGCGTCACCAATGACTTGGAGGCCTTCGTCACATAACGCCCTGCTTTTCGACTAGTCACAATGTCAATGTCCGTCGCATTGCTCTTGGACCGGCCAAGAGCAAAACAGGTAGCCGAGGTCGAACCCTTGGAAACCTTGCACACGTCTTGATTCCACTCGGCATAGTTGCATTCCATCAAGGCTGCCAATTGTGTTGGTGTCGGTGAATCCAGACACAAGGTCGTGTCCGAGGTTGGAAATTTCTCCATGTCGAACGCGACGTTGCGGCGGGTGTCGATGAGATAACGCGACTTGCGAAATTCAAACTGGTTCGATTCGGTCGTGACGTACAATCCCGTCTTGAATCGAGGAGTAATGACTAGATAACTGAATTGGTTATCATCCAATTTCTTTTTCAAGATTTTCACGTGGCCCAATGAGACGGTTAAACTATACCCGTCTATTTCAAGTTCGGGTTCGAATCGTCGTTTTCTCGACATTTTTTCTTTTCTTTTGATTCTCTTGCGAATTCTATTCTTTTAGGAGAAAGGATTCTAAATCAATCTTTGGTAAATTCCAGTGTAAGTTTTTTTCCTTTACGAGCGATTTTTTTCTTGCTTCTCGAACGGTCTTTTAGTACCAAAGTTGAGCCAAACTTTTTGATTCTCTCTACCAGACGATAGAAGAGGAGAAAAAAGAAAAAAAATGTCTAAAAAGGCTACAACAAAAAAGACAAATCACAAGGATCCAATGGCTGAAATGTCCAAAAACGAATCAGCAAAGCAGACCAGTCAAGAATCAGACACGGGCAAAAAAGTACCGGTAGTGCACAATGTGTTTCAATACATGGAAGCACATTTGCAACCACTCATGCTCGACTATACCAGTCTACCCGGCAATGCCGACGATCTTGACGGTATCGTGTCGGATCCCGATTTGACGTTTCCGTCCAAGACTGGAAATTGCAGTTTTACTCCGTTTGGTGTTCTAGAGGACACTGACATGAACAAGGGTGACTACTTAATGACGGCAAACGTCGCGAAAAGTCTAGAAGAAGTCAAGGAATTCCTGGAAGAATTGGACACGATGAAAAAGGACTATTGCCGAATTCAGCGCAAATTGAGAAAGGCGATCAAGGACGCTACAGCGGAGCGTCAAGAGAAACATAATGACTGGTATGTTCGGATGAAGCAGGCACGCAAGGCGTATTTCGACAAGAATCGTCGGATACTCGATCAATATCTGATACCCAAGTCCGACTAGGCTTTTTTTTCCTTTTTTGAACGGTCGACATTCAGAAGAGAGCAGGTTTTTTTTTCCTACACGGATATAAATTGGTTCGTTTTTACTTTATTTTAAAGAAAGACGAGCCTTCCGACAAAATCATTCACTTGCAAAAAATGGAAAATACCCGTCTAATGAGTGAATTGGACATTGAAGGTCAATCCGAGGAAGAAGTCAAGTACAAACCCAGTTTGTTTACCGAAAAGCCCATTCTTGGCTTTTGTTTCCGCAAGGATCTCTATTGGTTGATGTTTGTCTTGGGTATCGTGAGTACCATGGTATTTGCAAATCAGAGCAGAACCATGTTCCACACCGTCTTGGATGAACATCAAGCCTCGGCTACTAATATTTTTCAATTGGTGATTTGCATGTGCTTGTTCTTGGCCTGTATGATGTACACGCTTTACATTTTTCGTGTTCACCCATTGTTTCGCGTACCAAGAGGCTCTCGCGCGACGGCATCTGACCAGGAATGTTGGTATCTGGCCGAGAATTCACCTCATGAAAAAGAAATGACTTGGGCGAAACTCGATCGGTATGTATTCGACCTTGGATCGGCTGTCCGAGAACTGAAAACTGTATCCCAGCATATGACATCGGCATCCAGTGTACGTTCCTAGAACTAATTCTCATCTAACGGAGAAAATAAAAAATATTTTCCTTAATTTAATCGATGGTTACCGTCCAATAAAATTGAATAAACTCTATTTCTTGTCTTTACCCTGTCTGTTGCAAATTCGAGTCGGTCGAGAAAGAGTGTAGAAAATGACAAACAGACCCGTGATCCTGTACAGCCTATTGACATGTGTCCTAGTCCTGGCCTTGGTCCAAGCGGAAAAGTCACAATGGACTGGATACGAAAGCTACTTGCGGATATTGCTCAAATGCTTGGGTGGCGCAAGTCTATTTCCCAGCCTCATCATGCCCCTCATTTTCGCGGCGGCCTCCCTAATGAACTCGTGTTACAGTCGTTGGAAGCAACAACCATTCATTTACAAGAAAATTGTATTAATGTGCTGGTTCCAGCGCGTGGTGCGTACCTTTTCCTTGTTTCATCAACCCGTCCTGATTTCCGTCGAAGGCATTATCGGCGCGGGCAAGGCGACCTTGTGCGAATCCTTGGCCGATGAATTGCGTCGACTGGGTTTGGTGGTGGTCGTCGTACGCGAACCCGTGGACCAATGGAAAAAGGGCGGACTACTGAAAGATTTCTACAATGACATACCCAAGTTTGCATTTGAATTCCAAATCACTGCCTTTACCACGCGGGTCAATTCCATATGCCACGCGTGGGACCAGCACGGATCCAATGTGGATGTATACTTGATGGAACGCTCCATTTATTCCGATACCCTATTTGTCCAAACCCTCCAAGAAGACAAGCTCATGACCGATCGTCAGGTACGTACGTATTTCCAAATTTGGAAACGCTACGTGCAAGACAAGCACTTGCCCCGCCCCATCACTGGCTTCATCTTCTTGGATGCGGATCCCAATACGGCGCAAGAACGTGTCAAGGCGCGTAATGTCAAGGAAGAGCAAAATAAAGTGTCGTTGGAATACCAGACACGTCTCCGTAATCATCACATTTATCGATTATTGGGTACCAAGACACAAGCTTGGAAAGAAGCGGCTGGTTCAGGTATCAAGCCCACCAAGCATACCATTTTCCCCACCAAGGCGTCGATTGTCCACGTGACACCCGACATGGCCCAGCTTGATTTCCGAACCTTGTCGGGAACCGGGCCTTTAATTCCCTTGGCCGAAGCCTTGTGCATTCGCTTGATTGGGTTTGTCTTGACGGGTTGTACCACGGCCAATCAGTGGGCTAACTTGGCCCAATTGTCCTGTGGTGTGGTTACGTTACTACTCGGTTATTTTGCCTAGTTTTTTATTTGTGGATAAAATTCCAATTGTGTTTTCTTTCTCTTTTCAACTTGGTTGAAATAGCCAGTAAGCAAAAAATTCTTTACGACGTCCTCTAAAAATGGAATGGCCAATCGAGTTCCCAGTCGAGTCCAAAAGGGACAAGTTATTGCATGGCGTCGCAAACGAAACCGAAATCGTCTGTACACACTGTGACTATTGTGACGAGCCTTTTACACTAGACGCGGCTAAAATTGTACCGTGCAAATGTCTTGAAATTGCAGTCCACACGGCTTGTTTCGAATCGTGGTTGCAATGTGAACAATTGAACGGTGAGCCCGTCTGGATGTGCAGAACCTGTTATGCACTGTATCCATATGTCAGGGTAACACGACACGGATTGGCCGATGCGTGTGCGTCGATTAATATTGGAAAAGATCGTTCATTCTACTTGTTCTGCGTCGTATTGACAATTATGTTGATCTCAAGTCCCATTCCGATCCGCTGGCCAAACCTTTTGGGTTTTCTGGTGATTTTATATTGTGTTCACCGAATTTTTAATCAAGTCCTCCAGTGGATATTCCATGGATTCATCAAGGTCTTTCCTAGTTTCAAGATTGATTTTCAACATCGTGTTCCTCTTTCTGTATCGATAGGTTCCTAGTATTTTTAATTGCTTGCTGATTTACAAAAAAAAAGTTTTAAATGTACTTGGAATTCACCAATCCCAGATAATTCGAAAAGACAAAATTGACATGGACTTGAAACTTGACGAGAAAAGTCAGTATACATCCACGTCGTTCCGAGTCATTGGGCCCTTGAGCCATGGCACCTACTAAATCCGTCATCAACTGGTCCAAGGCTCGAAAAAAGGGTAATAGATACATGGCCAATGAATTGCCTTGGTTTTTGGCAAACCACAGCCAATTCGCCACTTGTGGTGAAATGGGCAAGAGACATGCCACTAAGAAACAGAATTGAGTATGTTGTCCCAACAAGTGTGAAGGCGAAGTACTAGAAACACTGGTGTACTTGGATTCTAGACTATCGGCAATTTTCTTGGTTATGGTGACCGTGGCCAATCGATGGTCCGGGTCGAGTGACCCGTGCACAAGCCCAATCAATTGTTTGGCCAAGTGAGCACGTTCTTTACAAATTTCGACTTCGAGACTTTGTCGGTCACGCGTGGAACAATTCATCAATTCAAAGGGTTGATCCTTGAACTTGAGCTTGATCAAGTCTTCGGTTGACAGACAGAACCACAGACATTTGCGTATCCATTCCATTTTGTCCATCTTGGAATTAAATGTCGCGTAAAAGAGCAGATTTTTTATTCAATTGGATTGATCCCGACTTCCTCCCTTTTTTTTTCAGACTTGAGAAAAAAACCTCCACGTATTCCAGTGAATCCGTCGAAAAGAAAAAAAAATGTCCTTATCTTGGTGTATCAAAGGAGACGCTAAAAAAAATGTCGATCGCGGAAGCCGATTCTACGATATCATTGACAATGGAACTCAAAGAAGCCCAAGCCATGGAACAACGAATCAATGATGATGAATTCGTTGATGTGACTGCGGCTCACGTGTGTGTATTCAAAAAGTCTACCGTGCTAATGGTGGAGGGCACTCGAGACGGGTAAGTGGTTAACAATCATGTTTTCTGAGAATAGTCTGGTCAATTTTCTACAAATCATAGACAAGTCCAATGTCACGATTCAACCCTTGTATCACGCGGCAGCAGCCATGGATGGCACTTAACCTTAATATTTCACAATCTAAAATTATTGATTTTTCATAATCTAAAATTATTGATTTTCATAATTCAGTGATTCTTTTTATACGCGGAAAAGATTAGAGAGAATGCCCCTAACAGACGACAACTTTACGGTATCGTTAGTCATGGAATTCAAAGAGGCCCAAGCTATGGAACAACGAATCAATGAACACAAATTCGCTAACGTGACGAGTATTCGTCTATGTATCCTCAAGAGTTCAACAGTGTTAATGTTGAAAGGCAGTCGAGAAGGGTAAAGATTGTATTAATGTGTACTTGGATTTTTTTTTGTTTTTGATAGGTTGGCCGATTTTCTATTGGCAATAGACAAACCAAACACCAAGATTCAACCACCGTACCATGCCGCAGCGGCCATGGTTGGCGTCTAATACGGACATTTTAATGTCGAGTGCATTTTTTTTTAAATTATTTTCCAATATTATCCTTAATTCTTGAGGGTTATTTTTCAAACCAATTAACACAATTCGCAAGGAAAAGAAATGAGAAACTTGCCCAAACTACCCCAGTCCTTGGGGCATGTTCACGATACCATCTTCAAGAATCTTGGATCACGTGACACGTTTCGAACCATCTTGTCCTATACGATTCCAGGCCATTTGGTGATTATGGAAGTCGAGATTCGGCAACGGTTTCTCACCCATCGATTCGGTGGTCTTGACCCGTCATTTCTGTATCACACGATTCAATTGTCGGGAACCATCCGACTGATTGGAGCCAATATCCTAGAAGAAAGCAATATTGAAAGTTATAACATTTTTACGAAACAAGTGGATTCCGAGTCCAATTTCGTGCCGTGGACCGATGACTCTGCATACGACATTTACAAACCGGATATGTTTGCGAGTGAAGTCATTGGCCAAGTGCATGATTATCTCGATTGGATCGATCGCCATGCGTGTCTTGCGTTTCAACATCGCGATGTGACGTTTTATCGCAACCCAGAACCATCGTTTTTGGATTATCCACCGGAAAGACCACCGTCGGAATCGAATCGGGCAGTCTCTTCGCCGCATGCATGAAACAGAATCTCGATTTCCAGTAAAAATGAAGACACAATGTTTTATCCGTGAATAATATTGTTAGGTTTAAAAAGTTACAGGAAGGAATTGGCCAGAGCCTCTTCATCATCTTCCTTGGTGCTGGCCGTGTCCGTGTAATCAGTCAGCAATACTTGAGAAGAAGTCAAGTAGGACCACACACTGGGGTAATACTCATTCAGTAAACGAATGACATAATCATCCTTGGCGGAAAACTGGACAGCGCACGCCGAGTCCAAGCGTCGGGTAATCATTGACGGCACCATGTGATTTGCGGGTAAGAGGGGAAAGCGTGAATAGACTTGATTGCGGAAAAGAAACGCCATTTTGCGTACATGCCATAATTTCTCCGTCGAGACTTGTTCTATGACCAGCGTGTCTTGGTCCGTCAAGGTATTAACCAGCCGACCCCACACGGGTTCGGTATTGGCGATCGTCGTACCGGCTTCCATGGCATGGTACACACATACCCACTCCAAGGCTTGCAGTTTGAAATCGGTCGTCATTTTCCAAGGTTCGGACGTGGTCTTGGGTGTCCATTCTTGTTCATCGGGCCATTTACAAGGTCGAACCCAATGGGCTTGGATCAGGGTGCCTTCCTTGGCATTGCACGAGTCGGTCCATAACTGGACCAATTTGGCACCACCGGATTCCAATTGGATGATGCCCTTGTCTTCCGTTTCTTTTTTCTCGGGCAGCAACTCGACTAGGTCCGATAGATTAAAACGAGCACCAGTATAGCGTTCGTCGCAATGCGCACGCCATGGATCAAGTGGTTCGAGTTTCTTGGACGCCAAGACCAGTCGGGTCGAGACTTGGAGCCAAAGCTTGAATGCAGATGAACGATAGACGTGTTCCGAGGGCAACATCAATGATTTGGGATCCGCTCCACCCGCCACCAATAATACATGAGCCATGCCATTGGTCAAGATGGTTTGGTTAATTTCAGATTTCGCAAACAGGAATCGTTGCCATTTCTCCCACTGCTTGACAGACATGTGCTCGACGCCTTCAATTATGTAAATGCCGCGTGGCTTGGATACGGATTTCACAGTCTTGGATACACTCGTGTCGCCATGAGCCGTGTCCTCTGTTCTTTTTCCGTCTCTAGGCTTGTTTGCAAGTTCCACATTTTTTTTGGCCAATCCCTTGTCCACCTTGATAGGTTCCCCATGTACGATTTTCTTGGATTCATCGATTGATTTAACCGGAACATTTTTACTTGATTCAACTGGGGCATTTCTACTTGATTTAGACTGTGATCCCCTCTTGCGTTTGGTGACAGGCCTAACCTCGATTGCTAAATCGGGTAATTCGCTAGCCAGAAAGGCATCCAGCCCGGTAACTTGTAGAAACAACGTCCTGTCCGTCTTGAGTGAATTGTAAAAGTGAAACACGGCTTCCGTCGTACACAAAATGTGTACCGTCTTGGTCAAAACATGTCGAGCCCAGTATTCAATGGTGCTACACACTTGTTTCGTCTTGCCGCTTCCGCTTGGCCCACTTAGTATCAGTACACGATCCGAATAGGAGGATTTGCGCGAGTCTGATAATACATGCTCCGCCCATGGTTTCATTGTCTTTTTTCTTTCTATTTTCAGGTTGCGGCAGGAAATGTTAATCAAATTAAAGTAGAAGGACAATCTTTCAAAAAATAAAAAAAACCCTTTGAATTATCTCAAAAAAAATCATGAAACTCTATTCTTTTGAGGAAATCAATTGTCGAAGATTAACACGTTTAGATGGGTGTCGTGGTATCCTGCGTTCGACAGGCATGCGAATTGTGGAAAAAGCGCAAGGAAAATGACGCGGGGACATCCGATCTGTTATTAGCTAGCGCGTCCGATGGTCAACGGCATGAACGTGTTACAGAAAAACTCAAGCGCTTGATCAAAAATACACAAGTCCAAATCGATAAACGTCAATTGGAAACCAATCAATTGAAACGAGACTATTTGCAATACCATCGGCAAGGACAAACGTTTAGGTCACAAATGACCAAACGGTCATTGGAACGTGTCCGTCGACAAACGGAATGTTTATTGGGCAATCTTCACGCGGCAGAAGATCAACTGATGCTATTGTCATCTGAACCCCATACTCGTGAAGCTGTATCGGCCTTGAAAGAAGCCACCCAATTCATGAATGATACCATGGACAAGTATTCACCCGAAGATGTGGAACATATCATGGCGAATGTGGAACAAAATCAAGCCGACTTGGATAAGATTAATCATTTACTAGCCAATGGACTTGAATCCAAGTATGATGATAATGATTTGAAGTCGGAATTGGTCGATCTGGGTATAGTCGAGGATACCGAGGTCAAGACGCCAGACCCCATTGGTGTAACCGTAGACGAACCAATTCATGGTGGCAAACCCATTGTCTCGACAGCTTCGGTCAAGACGATTGAACCCAAGGCCAGTAGTAGTAGTCGGGTTGCCGTATCCAAGACGGCGAATCCCATTCGTAATTCGAATCCTTTATCAAATCTCGTTACATAAACTTTTAAAATCTCTTTTACTCGTCCTGTTCTGGACAAGATAAATCCCCCACCAGAAATCAAATATCAGAGCTTGTACAAGTCGGAATAAATCTGGACATACGACTCCTGTAAATTGCCTTGCAACTCTTCCAGTTCAACTCTTTCCGGTGCACATTTAAAATGCCGCCAGCTCTGCTGTACGAGAACCCAGGCCTTGCGAATGGTATCCTCGGCGGTGGCGTCCGATGAAAACAAGAGTTGGAGTAATTCATTGGTCCATACATTCACAAAACGATGTAGGGTTCCTTGATGCATCATGAACTGTAACGTTGGGTTCTCATTGGTTTTCCGAATATGCGCGTTATTGCAATGTCCCTGCAGCGAATACGGTAAGAAATCGGTCCGGTTCCGTAATTGATCTTCCTCGTCTATCCTGCCCGAGACCGAGTGTACCTTGGCATATTCTCCTATTATTGCTATCGGCACCATGGCAATCCACCCGAGATGAACAATTGTAATTCTAGACTCGGATTTGCGTTCCGCTTTAAACATGTTCATCATTTTTCGTCGACGATCCTTGCATATCTCGATCACGTACGATTCCTTGTATTCTTGGAAGAAATCAATCCAGGATTGTGTGAGTTTCACCACACATCCTTGACACTGACGACCATGGCATTTCCATTCTGAAGCAAAAGCCTGGAATTGTCCCTCTTGGACTTGTTTGAGGTGCGCCATTCCCTTTTCGTACGAATCCTGAGGTTGGCCGTGGCATGTATGATTGTCAGATCCATTGTGTATGGTGACGCGATACATGAGTTTGATTTCGTCACTCATTGGTTTGAGTTCGTCACTCGTCGTGTCTTTTCTTTTCATTTCGCAGAACTTGAGGATTTAATCGGTTATGAAAGAATCAACAATAAATCCAAGGAAAAGAAAATCTTTGGGCTCGTCTAGGAAAAAAAGGGAAAAAATATTTATTGAAAAGGACAGACAATACACATAGCATCCATAAAACCCCCCTGGTCCGGACTGCTTTCAAATTTGGCTTTAATTATGAGACAGCACATGACGGGGCGGACTTTAATATTAGGCCTTTAATGTTGACTGTGGGTGGGCCTTAAACATAACGGGGCAAGACAAGGCAGCACAAATTGACGGGGCGACTTTAATATCACGGGGCAACAATAGGGTAGCACATGTCGTCCCAGTCAAAATGACGGGGCATGTGCTGGCTTATTTTCGGCCTTACATGGAATTCCGGCCTTATATCATTTCGGCCCAGGCAGCCCTGGAATTTTTTTTTTGGTTTTTTCTTAATTTTTTTGAAAAATTTTTTCCTGGGTCTCCTGACCTCCAACCGGTCGATCGCTAGGTAAACTTCCAGGCCTTTAAAATTTGGCTTTAATTGTTGGACAGCACATGACGGGGAGGCCTTTAATGTTTTGGCCTTTCATCATGACAGGACATTGGCATTTCATCTGACGGGGCAACAGGGCGGCCTGTAATATCACGGGCAACAGTAAGGTAGCACAGAGTGCCCCGTCATCTTGACGTGGCATGTGCTGGCTTTTTTCGGCCTTACATGGAATTTGGCCTTATATCATTTTGGGCCAGGCAGCCCTGAAATTTTTTTTTTGGTTTTTTCTTAATTTTTTTGAAAATTTTTTTCATGGGTCTCCGCACCTCCAACCGTCGATCGCTAGGTAAAAATTTTGGCTTTAATCATGACTTTAATCCGGGACAGCATATGACAGGCAGGCCTTTAATAGCTCACAGTCATCCGGACTGGGGAAAATTATTTCTCCGTCACACATACAAGGCCATTTTTTGAAAAAATCCCCGCGCTTTTTAAACCTCTTGGTTTTTTAAAATGAAGCCATTCAAATGGAGTGGCCATTCATTACCCAGACTCTTTTGCGAGGACTTGTGTTACTACTCATTGGATTTCGACATACCTCATTCATAGTCAAGGGACGAATCGGTTCCGACACCCATCGACGACGCATTAACAATCAACGATGGTTATTAGGATGGGTCTGGTGTCTTGAACTCGTCTTGACACTTGATACCAATGGATGGAATGGATGGTACGCTTGGCAAGTACGACATACACTTCAGATTTTATCCTATACATGCATGTTTTTCATACTCTTGACCATAACCCAGAGTTGGGCCGACGCGAGTTTGGTCTTGAAAAAGGGTGAACATCAACGTACCGCTGGCGGGCACGCAATTGTCGTAAAAGTAGCTTGGCCGAGTATTACCAATTATGTACTTGCCGGATGTATTGGTCTCACAAGTCTGTTGGACCTACTCCTCGCCATGACTCGTACATATTTATATCTATTCATTAACGTAACAAGTCTATTATCCCTGTTCTTGTTTGTCTGGCAAGTGTATTGGCGTCATACACTGGATCAATTGCTATCCAATCAATTGAACAGGACTTCACAATGGATCAATTATCATACCATTATGCTCAGGTTAACAATAGCCTCGAGTATTTTTCTATTCAGTTTTACTGTCGTCGGATTATCGTGTATGTTTACGGTCAAGGCGTGTTGGTTATGTATCAATGATGACCCCAACCCAGAAACCTCGGACTGGTTTGTGCCCGGTGGATGGTTCCTATTATTATTTGCGGCTTGGAGTTGGTTCTTGGCCAATGACTCGGAATTGATACCACGCAGTCGACTCACACGTGGGTTATCGGGCATGTTAGAAACCGCCTTGGCCAAGTCGTTGCCCAATACCATGGCTCGAATCACACTTGAAATCACTACGACTACCCCATCGACTTCGACCCTACGACCCGAGTCACCGTCTAAACGTCCACCCTCGCCTGCGCTACAGCAATCGCGTCATGTGGATAATGCACCGTCTTTTTCAGGACTGAATTCACCTGCACGCTATTCCAAGTCGTCGGACAAGCGCGAACACACGCCTTCTCGTGTTGAGTTGAATATTCCTCATTTGGTACCAGCCATGCACTTGTCCAATTCACCCAGCTCTGGTACTTGATTTTTTTACCAGATTGTCTGTTTTTGTTTCTTTCGATTCGTAGCCGTTTATGATTAATTTTTTATATCCATTTAGTTTTTCTCTTGACAGTTCTTGATATCGTCCAAATGATTGTTTATCATATGCTCGTTTTTTTTTAGTCAGAATTTTTTAAAAGAATCCATCAAACCTTTCTTAACGTTCAAGAAGGTTTAGAAACGCGTTTGGTAGAGAATCCATATTTGCGAGCCATGTCATCTTCAAGCTGATGTCGTCTTTCGGTATCTCGATGGTGTTTCATAAGTTTGAGAGGAGAAAGTCCATGTGAATGACTAGTATGTTCTGGTTTATCCGTTGTTGGTGTGGATTGAACAGGCCTGGGCGTTACTGTAGGGTTTGAATTACCCATTTTTTGCAATGGATCCAAAAATGACGGGGATTTCTTACCAAATGTACAGAATTCCTTAATTGTTAGAGAATATCAAAGAAAAGTTAGAGAATATCAAAGAAAAGTTAATTGTTTAAGGATAGATTTTTTTGTAACTTGATTCGGATTAAATTCTAAAATTGACACTGATGTTTGACGGTGCGTTCTCGGACGAGACGATCGCTACACAGCAGACACTCGAAATAGCCATCCTTGCATTCTCTAAACTTGATAAAAGATGCCAAAGTCTCGTCCGTGACAAACTTGACAATGACACTGGCCAATTGAAATCGGACGCCTTCATCGCGACACTTGAAGGCACCAATCGCCGCACAAATGTCCACACTATTGGCAGACATGTCCACCCGCGGCACCACTACAGTGGCAAGCTCGACCAAGTCTTTGCATTGCCGTGCTGTCAAGTCGTACTTGCTATTGCATATAAATTCAAGCAAGTCGTGTGGAATGTCTGGTACCGGTGTGGTCGTTGCCACGGCGGCGACTTGAGTCATGGAACTCGTGGGTTGGGTGCGTGTCGTGCCAATATTCATTTTGGACAGTGTAGTCTCGAGGGGCAGTGTTGGCATGACAGATGTGGCTTGTGTGGTAGCCAATGTCGACGTCGGCGATTGCACCCACGAAGACGATTGCGGTCGACTCATGATCCACGACTTGAGATACTGTTCTCCCGCCGGTTCCTTGACTTCATTGGGGATTAGCGAGTAGAATGTATGTCCATTCTCCGTGCGAGACAGTATGTGGCCTTGGGCAGCCATGTTGTGTAATGTGCGAGACACTTCAACTTTCAACGTGGGAAACATGTGTCTCAATGTCTGGGCGGATTGTTCGCCCATGGCCAATGCCACCAACAATCTGACTGAAAGATCCGATATGGAATCGGATGATCCGAACCTAGTCTTGTTCTTGTGTTTGCGTCCCGCTCGATGCTGTTCCATGTTTTCAGAGCCCGGTATAATTAGCCCACAGTCGGGACAGTACGATTCGGAGAATACCCTGTTTGCAAACATCAAAGTAAATCCTTTTTTTTTGTCCGGCGTGTTGTTTTTAAATTGTATTCTTGCTTTTGGGTGAATTCTTGTAAGGGAAAAAAAATCTGGTCAGGTTCCGGAAAGTGAAGAAAAAAAAAGCAAATTTCCAGATTGACAAAAGAAAAGGTACCTAGACGATCGCGTTTTTTCCAGTTCTCACATCAATCTCGTCTAAATCATTGAGCTAGTTGAGAATTGTACAACGAATCCGTTTAAGAACCCGACTTGGGATACAAAAAATGATAAGTATGCTTGTACCATGCAATGAGTTGATTGCCAAATTGAGGATTGCAATACACTGAATGACGAGGCCCATCACGATCACGACAAGAGACCGAGCAATAAAGAGTCTGGAAATTACAACTGCTGCAATGAACGCCACGTATAACACGCTTCTGACAAGCACAACAAGACGTCGAAACATGTTGGAAGCGTTTCTCCAGTTCGGGCCAAGTCTTGTTTTCCGATGGACGACAAAAGACGCAACGGCACGGTTGCTCCTTGGTCCAGAAGTCGGCGCCATAACTAACGGTCAGCTGTTCGCCTTGCTTGATCTCCATGGTGGTCACGACGTGGATTTGATTCTCCTCCATGGAAAGCACACAATTGGGTACGCAGGCGTGGTTGATCAAACTGGTATGGAAGCCAAGTCGGACGCTAGGCGGTTGCGGTGGGTTGATTTGGTTGATGCCGAATGAATTCTTCATTAGGATTTCATAGATCCACGTTGCAAATTCGTCTTGTTTCTCGAAAGTAGCCAGGTCCCATACCTTGCACCTTGTTATCTAACAAGGACTCACCTGCTCTGGTGTATAGCGACGCGGGAACAATGCGCAAAGATGATTAAAGATTTCGCCACGTTCACAATGCTCCTCGCCCAGTCCGTGTGCCACACGCACCAGTCGAGTAAAACACTGGCTAAATTTTTCCTAGCGTGAATCAAAAAGAATTTCACTCGTCTACCTTGAGTTCATTGGCGGTCTTGGATTCCGAATCGGTACCGCGAATGTAGAGCAATGGTTTCTCAGCCAAGACCAGTGTCCGTTCTGGTATGTCGGCTTTGGCCACTAGTCCTTGGCCCATGCCCTTGACGCTTTGACGCACAAGCGTCTTGGGTAACGCCTCGGGTAAATTGCAGTCGACCGAGGACAGGGCGAATAGCGAGTCGGTCGTCAAGGGATCCATTTTGCAATGCAGATTTCCTGGAAATGAATCCCAAATTTGGTGATTTGCCCCAGGATTTTCCCGAGCATTCCTTTAGGGGTACACCACGTCTTTTTAATTAAAGGCCGAATGTGCGGAAACTCTTTGATTAAAAGCTGAATTTGCAAGAATAGTTGCCGGAAATTGGTCAGAGAACCCTCTTGATTAAAAGCAGGAATCCGACTCACTTTTCTAAAATAATAAAACGAGAATCCAAAAATGTCACAAAAGGGCCGACTCACACTTGTGCAGCATCTAGTGCATGGCAATGCGTTTGCCCTTTACTTTGGCGACGTGCCCGAAGAAGCCCTCTCGGCCTACTTTCACAGCGCAGACATTGAACATGAAATGCGAGCTCATTTTCCACAACTCGTAGACAAGGCCTATCGGTACCTCGCGGACAAGACCGCTCCTAATGTCACACACGCCCAGTCCATTACATTCCGCGCGCGATTGCGTCGTTTCCCAGCGATCCTCCAAGTGTTGATCACTGAACTGGAACAGTACCGAAATCAGTATTGTACCATCATGAGTCAAGTGGAACCATGTCAACGACGCGAAATGAGTAGTCGAATTGCCAATCTGGCCACGGCACGTGTACAGGCCAAGCTGAAGTTCGGGCCCCATTACCGTCAGGAACAATTGGTAGCCCTCTATTGCCAATTGGTAGCCACCTTGGCCAAGTTGGCCAAGAAAAACTCCAAGAAACACGCAAGTCGGCGACATGAAAAGAGGCGCGAACGTCGAGTTCATGAACCCATTCAGCCTAGGACCGACAAACACCAGAAGCTCTCGGCGAAAGAGCACACGATTAATGTGTGGTTATCCGTCAAACCGTAAAAAACAAAATGTTAAAACATTTTACTCGTCTACATTGTCCACTATCCAATAATAGTCACTATGAAATCGTACAATCCTCTTGGCTACAAGAAACGAATCCGGAAACGTCACATTCGTCATTTTGATATCATACTCGTTAAAGAGCTCCACTCCAGGTAACGAGTCTTTCCACTTGTCGCCAGCATTCATGTCGACAATCAGTGTGGTGTGAGTACGACCATACTCTTTTTCAAACTCGAAATAATAATTCACACTTGATTTCCAAATGGAACACACATGCGTTCTCGGCGGTAACTTGTACAGCTTTTCCGTATCCACAACAAGCCAATAGCAGTCACCATGCAATCGTACGAGTCTTTTAGGAACATGAAACGATGTCGGAAACATGATTCGATCCATCTTGAAATGACCGCAATCAAACAAGTCAACTCCCGGCATGGCGTCGCGCCATCGAAACCCCGCACCCTGCTCAACGGTAAATCGAGTCCCGTCACTGAATGTAAAGACGCAATTCGTCTTGGAATCCGTCACCGTACACGTAGCAGACAATGGTGGAAGCTTGGTCAGTTTTTCCTGTGCGGTAGGTTGCTTGTCTTTTGGTTTTCGCAGTTTCATGGGTTCCGTGGCGGCCACTAGTTTACGTTCCTCTACCATTCCTTGTTTCTTTTTCTCTCTTGTATCGGTTTACACTTGAATGTTAAAAAGTGATTAATTGTTTGTTGAGTGAGAATACTATTGAATAAAAAATTTCCTTTTTACAAATAAGAGGAAATGACGCTTAATCCACTTCTTGCTCATCCGAAGCCTTGGACTTCTTGTCCTTTTCGCGCGACGAGGAAGAAGAGGATGGGTCATCATCGTACTTGGGTGCCAACAGCGCACGCGGGGCGGCTTTAGAGGCACGACTCTTGGTATCCGTCTCAAAGACCTCGCCTTGAATCGACAAGGAATCCGTCGTACGTTTGAGTGCCTTTAATGATCCCGTGGTATTGCCGGTGAGGCCCTTGGTCAATTCCAAGAAAGCCATTGGCTTGAATGCCGTCTTGGTGGATTGACTGAATTCAATCTCCTCCTTGTCGCCGGCCTTGAAGAGATCAATCATCCGGAATCGGAGCCGCAAAAAGTCCTTGCTGCTTACGTTGATACAGCTGACCTTGATCTGTGCAATGGGTGCGAAAAAGTCGCCGCCATCCAAGACACGATCCGTGTACTCCATGATTTGCATCTCTTCATACTTTTTGCCCGGCGGTGGTTCGGCCTGATTCCAAATGTCGCGCATGGGCATGGTGTTCATGCGGTACTTGTCGTTATTCCACATTCGCAGGAGGTCCGGTCGTGTACGAATGATCCATTCATTGTCGCACTTGGCACATGTAGGATCCGGCAAGTCTTCATATCGTTCCACTTCCTTGTGTTTCTTGCAATCATGCAAATCATGTGTATCGTAATTGCTCTCGTCCTTGGCTAATTTTTGCGTGTACGTAATGGCTGTCGTAGGTTCCTCGCCGTCGCGGGTGCTTTCGGTTTGGGTCAAGGGTTCGCTGTAGACGGGCTTTCCGCTCGCATCGGGTCGCACCGCCTCTTTCTTACACCACTTGTGCCATTCCAAGGGATCCTTCTTGACGGCCTCGGGTGCCGACTGTACCCATTGATGAAGCAATTGACTCGGGGCCAAGACTTCCTTGCGTCGTGGAATTTCCTTCTTGACAAAGGAACGACCCGTCTGCACTTCACGCGCCTTTTTCAGCACGTCATTGGTCTTGAAATTGCGAATGTTGGTCATTTGGACTCCCATACGACTCAATCCTGATCGTGCGCCCGACGCTTGACCCGGTGTCTCGGGGCGAACACGTGGATCAATCAATTCGGGCAGTCCCAGCTTGTAGATGCGATCCGAAAACACAACCGGTACGCCGTATCGTTTCTTGTTGTTTTCGATCTTGACTGCATCTAGCTTGTCGCGCTGATACTCGGAATCCATGGCCCATGCAATCGAATAGGAAATACCGGCATCCGCCACACGCTCGGACAATGCCGAGACAAACCGCGCGTAATCTTCAAAACGTCGCTCCATCAATTTCCGATCCATGGCCACAATTGGAATGGATTTCGCCTCTTGCGTGTCGGGGTCTTGGTAGTGGCGACGCACCACAACAATATCCGACCGGTCGGCATAAAAGCGATTCGTTTGACCCGCCTTCATACGTCCCTTGGGCGCGATATTCTCCTTTTGATACATATCCTTGCCGGGTGGTGCCAACCGATCCACGCCAGGCGAAATGGGATCAATGTACACATAACCCTTTTCTTTTTTGCGCCGCGTATTCTCCTTGCGTTCTTCAGGTGTCATCAAAATGTACTCTGGATTCAACATCTTCCATCCACCATAAGGCCACATGTGATTACGCGTGCCTCCGCTGGCTGGTGCAAAGGGTGGCATAAACGAAATGGGAAACGTATCCAATTCCGCACCACGCTCGAAATTGGTGCGATTGATGAACTTGACTTGTAGTTTTTCGCAATACTCCTTGTTGCCCAAATCGGGTTGCCACAGGACAAAGCCATAATCGTGCAAGTTTTCCCACAGGAAATCATAACGCAGTCCTTGAGAGGATCGGACAAACGGATCCAAGACTTGAAGCTCGACACCGTCCACTGTGACTTTTGGTATCTGTTTCTTTTCCGCCAATTCTTGGAATTCCTCATCCTTTGCCTTGATCATTTCGCGCAATCGACGGTCGTCTTTCGTCATAAAGTGGTATGGTTCCCATGGTGCCAAGCTGGCCTTTTTCGTCTCGTCGGCTGGGCCTCGCTTCTTCTTTTTGCGCGAATCATCGTCCTCGTCGGAATCGGAATGGGCCTTGCCGTTTTTCTGGTGCTTGTCCAAATCCTTTTCCTTGCGAGGATCCTTCTCCTTGTCCACAGTTTCTCGGCGACGTGCAGTGGGCTCCGCCGAATTCTTGCGTTTGCGTGTGGATGGTCGTTCATCGTCACTGTCATCGCGATCAACCAAGGCCGAACGCTTCTTTTCAGTGGACGACTTGGGTTTGGTCATTTCCATGTCCGACTTGCAAATGGGACACTCGGAATGCTCCACGGGAAACCAGCTGCCACACTTGTTACACGTGATGTCGGACTCGTCCTTTTTGCCGTTCTCGTCAGGCGTCGATGATGTTGACGAGGTACTGGCCTTGGCGGCTTTCGGGCTCACTGGATGATCCAATGCCATTTTGGTTTCGCGTTCGTCCGATGGCGAGCGGCCTCGAGTCTTTCTGGCCGAGGGTGTGGGTTCCAACTCATTGTCGGAATCGGCCGATTGTACAATTGGTTTTTTCGGTGCCGTTTTCTTGCCACTCATTTTTCCGCTTGGTACAAGATGGGAATTGTTAGAATAAGGAATAACCCGATTCAAAAACTTTGTTTATGAATTCGTAGCCATAATTTTTTTTCCCTTGTAATTATTAAATTTTTTTCCTGTCGAATGTGATGTTGAATTACGTGCGTGAGACGTCAGTGGGAAAAAATTTACGTTTTAAACTTGTAAAATTGCTTGGGAAACAAATCCACTTGCTTCTCTTCTTCTTCCGTCTCTTCTTCGATTTGCAATGAAGATGGTGCGGGTAGCGCTCGACGTGTAATGGGACTAGGGGCACAATACTTGTGACTCGGATATTGAATCGGGTCGCACCAATGCCGATAGAGGTACACGGTGCTATACAACATGTTGCTAATCATGTGCCAAAGTACAGTGGTCAAGACAATGAAAATAACACATGGAATCCAATAGGCTCGGAACCGATTGAGTTCCGTCGTAATGCCTGTTAATAATTCCATGTTGGAAAAGATCAAGTCCTTGACATGCACAAACGTGTCGTTAACAAAATGTACAGTAGGTCCCAAGTGTTCTTCGTACTCGTCGTGCAACACACGTTCATAGATTTGGATACTCGTTTGTTTGCGGTCACTTTCAAGTGTGTTCAGGACGCGGTCCGTATCGTCACAAAAGGCGCGCAACTGCGGCGGCAAGTCCAATAATCGGCATGTCGCCTCCATTTTAGCATGTGTGTCTTTCGATTGGGAATAGGCCATTTCCGTGGCTTGGCGTTGAATCTCGACACGATTACCGACATGCATCGAAAAGATGAGCGTCATGACTATAGATACGAGTGTTATGGATACACAACGACATATCGAGGGACACGCTTTCAATTTCATTTTAAAGCCAATTTCATTTTTTCCTTCCTCTTTTCCGATTCGGTTTAGAAATTTTAAGAGGGTACGGTTCTTGAAAGAGTAAAAAAGCAAAATAGACCGAGGCCATCCTAGAGAAAAAAAATCCCTAGAGTTGATCAATCAGCGAACGATAGGTGGACTGCGAGTCAATCTCTTCCACGGAAATGGTTTCAGGCGCGCAATCGAATTCGTCATAGGAAGCCAAAACCAATTCCCAGGCGGTCCGAACCGATTCAGGATCATCGGGTTTTGGATCCAATACCATTCGCACCAGAGCATTGGACCAGACTCGAACATAATGATGGAATGATTCATCGTGCAACGGTTGGATACGTAAATTGTATTCCTCTACATACGTTTTGGTCCAACGTCGGCCCTTGGTCTTCCATTGGAATTGATACGGCACAAAGTCGGTACGTTTCCAGTTTCCCTCGTCGCTTTCAACCTCTCCAGTTATGGGATGAATCTTCAGAAATTCCTGGACACTGGCCAATGGTACGAGGATGGATTTGCCAAGACTGTACTTGTTCAGCCGTTTGGCATCCAAACCTTTTCGAGCTTGTACATAGTCTCGGTCATACAGAGAGTCGACAAATTGCGTGTCAAATGTTGATGTCTTTTCATCTTGAATAAAATCAAGCCATGTCTGATTCAATTTCACTTGGCAACCGCGCACGTGCGACCGCACGAGTTTCCAGCTCTTTTCAAATTCCTCGAATCGTTCCTGTTCCACGTTTTTCAAGTCTTGTTCGGCCTCGGCCCGAGTCGCGCGCGGTTGACCTTGACATGTGAATTCATCGCCCGTGAGAAAGAGTTCAACGCGCCACATTTCACTTGACTCGGCCTTGCGCTTTTTCGTTTTTTCCGTGCTCATTTGGATCCAAATGAAAAAAGTCGAGAAATGCTAAAATATTGACAATTGGAATAAGAATTTTTGTATGCCAGACGAAATTCCGTTCTCTCGAAAACTCGATTTTTTTATTTTCTTTTTAATTTCGTATCCTGTATTTCTGGTTAAATCCATTGTTCACTTTTGGCAAAGAGTCCCAGGAAAAAATGGAGGAAACAAAAATGGGGAAGGATAGCAAAACCGAAACCGCACAACCCAGTGTCGAGGCCACCATTGCACGAATCAAAGAGCTTGTCGTGCCAGACCAGAAGAAAAAGAAACGTCGGTTGGCGGAAATCACCTTTGAACATGATCTTCCCACGGGAACAGTCCAGGATGTAGCGGAATTTTTACAATCGTTCAGCAAAGCAGAACAATCGAGTATCACATGGTCCAATTGCGAATGGGACCCCTTCTACACCGCCAAGCATGACCCATTTCTCCTGAAACGGTTGTTGGGTGTAGATGCTACACCACCGGATTGGCTCCATTCCTTGTATGCCGATAACATCTATCCAACATACAATAATCTTTCACCATCCCTCCCAGAACCTGACCATGTGATTATTGCCAATGTCCACATGTACAAGCAAGATGCACAATCGGCACGGGCATTTTTCAATGAAAAGTGTCCCGCTAGTGCCAAGTTTCTCACTATTCGCACGGGACGTGCCACCGCCAATCGTTTTGTCACTCGTTCAGATCAATTTTAAAGTTTGGCCTTTAATTATTGCCGGATCCTTATAGAGTAAAATGACTTGTGATCATACATTTAATTGAAACCGGACCCTTGGTCCCTATCATATTGATATATGATTATTGTAAGTTATGATAAACTC
>Ga0134126_10000139_pt1 | contig 96828 bp, 80 predicted proteins | sample KB31752_FD_96881 | JGI IMG/M metagenome (GOLD analysis project Ga0134126, IMG submission 96881) | Terrestrial soil microbial communities with excess Nitrogen fertilizer from Kellogg Biological Station, Michigan, USA - KB3-175-2 | ecosystem: Environmental > Terrestrial > Soil > Unclassified ...
CTGGTAGCCGTGGTCGACCACGGAAGTCTGATGGCCGCCGCGCGTCGCCTGCACCGCTCGCCGCCCGCCATTACCCGGACGTTATCTGCTTTGGAGGATCGGGTCGGTATCCGGCTGATTGAGCGAACCACGCGACGGCTCTCACCAACCGACGCAGGTCTCGCTCTGGCGGAGCAGTCCAGGGCGTTACTCGAGGCTTATGACAGGGCGATCGGCAAGGTGTCGCCAACGCCCGTTCGTGGTCTTCTCAGGGTCACCGCTCCGGTGCTGTTTGGGCGGCGACACGTTGCGCCCGTTGTGACGGCATTTCTCGATCTGTTTCCTGAAATCCAGGCGGAGCTCATCCTCCATGACCGAAATCTCGACCTCATTGAAGAAGGTATTGATGTTGCGGTACGTATAGGTGATCTGTCGGACTCCTCCCTGCTGGCGAGGCGCGTAGGCGAGGTGCGCCGCATCGTGGTCGCAAGCCCTGCGTACCTGGTGAAGAGCGGAGTCCCCACGAAGCCCGCGGAGCTCGCCGCGCACGATACGATCTTCGGCACGAGCACGCGGCAGTCGTTCGAGTGGCGGTTCGGTTCAAAAAATCGCGCGGTATCGGTGCGTATCGCGCCGCGTTTTCTTGTGAATGAGGTCGAAGCCCAGCTCATCGCGGCACGCGCTGGCCGTGGGATTGCCCGAGTGTTGTCCTATCAGGCCGTTGACGATCTGGCAACCGGAGCTCTGGTGCGTCTGCTGCGGGAGTATGAGCCGCCGCCCCTGTCCATCCAACTCGTCGCCGCGAGCCGGATGCACATGCCGCCCCGGGTCAGGGCATTTCTGGATCACGCCGCTGACCGGCTCGGGAAGCTGCAGGTTATTCGGCCGGCCTAACCTCAAGGCGCAGCTATTTCTGCGGATTCAGTCTCCCGTATTTCTTGAGTACCGCACGCAGCTTGTCGTGAGGTAAGGCAATCATGGGCCGGCCGTCCAGCAGCTTCATGCTGTCGGCGGCAACCATTGCGTTGATGATGGCTTCCTCGGTCGCCTCGACGGTTGCTGTGAAAATCGGATCGATGTAGTCGTTGGGCACCATCTTGGTATCGCGCACTTTGAAAGCCGAGTCGAAGCCGGCATCCTTGGCGACTCCTGCGTTGGCGGTGGAGAAAGCGAGGAAGATATCGCCATCGCCGTCACTTACCGCGGTGCCCGTGCGCGCCAGGCCGATTGCAGCGCGTCGCGCCACGCGGTTGAGTTGAGTTGGAAGTAGCGGCGCGTTGGTGGCCACGATGATGATGATCGAGCCCATGGCGGCGTCCGCGGTCGGTGTCTGAACCGCGCCCCACACCTTGGTGCGCTCGATCTCCCGCCCAACCGGCACGCCGGCGACACGCAACTCATCGTAGCCGCCGCAGTTACACTGCACGATGACGCCAACTGTGTAGCCGCCGACGTTGCCCGGCAGCACTCGGGATGAGGTGCCGGTTCCGCCTTTGAACTGGTAACAGATCATCCCGGTGCCGCCGCCGACATTGCCTTCCTTGATCGGCCCGGAGGTTGCCGAGTCGAGCGCCGCGAACACGTGCTGTGGCTGCACGTGAAACCCGTTCAGGTCATTGAGCGCGCCGTCCCAGGTTTCCGCCACCACCGGTAGTGCCCAGGGATAGTTGCCGCTCTTGAGAAGATCGTGCGAGCGGAGCCACTGAATCACCGAGTCACGAACGATACCGACACTGTGGGTGTTGGTAATCATGACCGGACCGGCCAGCTCGCCGCTTTCCTCCACCCAGGTCGTGCCGGTCATTTCGCCGTTGCCGTTCATGCGGAACCATCCGGCGAACACGGGGTCGCCGTAGGACTCCTTGCCGCGAGGCAATATTGCGGTGACACCGGTTCGTATCGGGCCAACACCGACCTTCAGTGGCGGCTCGCCGCTGATGAGAGTGGTGTATCCGACGGCGACCCCGGGAACGTCGGTGATGGCGTTCAAAGGACCGGGGGTGCCGTCGAACGGTACACCAAGGTCGCGGGCGCGCGGCTTGCCGTCGGCGAAGGCCGGCGCTTGAAGGAAGGGGCCGGCGAGGGCGCAAACCAGGAGCGCGATAAGGACTCTCTTCACAATTGTCTCTCCGGCACTTCGTGAAGTGCGCAATGGTGAAGGAGGACTTTAGTCCAGAAGCACCCTCAATGGTTGACAGCAGCTGGGGAAAAACGGCTATTCGATGTCAACGCCATCAGCACGTAAGCCAGGACGCCCGCCGCAAAGACCAGCGGCATGTAGGCCTGCAGCAGGATGATCAATCCCGAGAGCCCCGGTACGTTGGTTTGTTGTGGTTGCGTGAAGAGGACCAGTGCGACAGCGAGGATGGGATAGCTCATGGCGATCTGCCGCCGGGTCATGTCTTTCACCACGAACAACGCCGGGATGAGCATCAGAATATAGGAATAGTCTTTCATCCGCGGCATCGCCAGGACGTAGAAAGAGCAGCCGAGATAAATGAGCAGGCGCGGGTTGGCACGACGCAGCACTTCCCGCTTCTTCCAGGCGGTGCGAATAATCAGCAGCGCGAGCGTGATGACAAAGAAAATGTACGCCCAGGTGCCCCCCAGACGATTGTAGGATAGTCCGGGCAGGATTGCCGTAGAGTCGACGATATCGCGGAACAGAGCGAGGCTGCTTGGGTTGTTCAGATTGCGATCGTCCATGCGCAGGTTCGCAGCGCTGAACAGGCTGACATAGTGATGGGTCAGCTCGGGGCTGAAAGCGAAATTCAGTGCCAGAAGACCCAGGAAGAGAGCACAGCCGGCCATGAAGGGCCGCCAGCCATCCTGCGGCCTGACAAGGAGAATCAGTCCCAGCAGGCTCGCCGGCAGCAGCTTGAATTGCGCGACGCAGGCTAGAAGCAATGCTGCCGCGTAGGGTCGACCGGTGATCAGGAGACTGAAGGCGAGCCACAGGCCCAACTCCTCGAAAGTGGAGATGTTGCCGCAGCTCAGATCCCGAAGCAGCGTGGCATTGAATGCGAGAGCGATGAACAAGACGGTCGGCCAGCGCGGATCCAGGCGCTCGAAGCGCCTGTGCCAGAGCCACGCAAGGGATGCAATCGCTGCGAGTTTCAGCGCCAGCCACAGCATCTTCGCCGCCGGTATCGAGAAAAAGGTTGTCCACCGAAACAGGAGCAGTGTCAGCGGCGGATACTGATAGATCAGGTCGCCACGCAGGTCGGGGCGGGGATGCAGTGGAACGTAGGGGTTCTGGCCCGCGACGAATGCATGGGCCGCTGAGTAGTAGACGTCGAAGTCCCACTGGCTCAGGGGGTCGCTCGCGATCGAGTATACGCAGACGATCAGCGCAAGCCACGCAACGATCGCAAGGAGGAGGCGTGCGCGTGAAGCGGTGAGCGTATCCGGCATTCCCCCAAACCTGGCACGGACGCGCCACGCGTGGGCGCCATCCTCGGGAAGATACCTCTGCGAGGCGATACCTGGCGTGAACTGATTCGCAGTCCGACCAAAGGCTCGCACCCAACTAAAGGCCTGGATTCAACGCCGAGGCAGCCTATGGTCTGAAGAAATACCAAACTCAAACCCGAATCAAAACCAAAGTCGTAGCGGAACGCCGCCTCATGTCGTCTGCCGCGGATTACCGCGCGAGTCTAATGCGAAAGTCTCATCTGTTTGCCAGTGCTCGCGCCGTGTTGGGTCGGTCGCGAACGACGGGAAGATGTTGTGTCTCAAGAAAAAACACGGTCGGTGTTGTAATGGTGCGGCTGTCCGCCCGACGGTGAGATCCGTCGGGGAACTCGAATGTTTGGCAGCGATGTTGTGAAGCCGGAATTTCTTAGATAGTGTCTAAGCCAGTCGTGCAAAGGGGGCGACGCTTGATTCTCCACCATCTCAACTAGAGCCTGCGGCGCCACAGCGCCAGCGGCGGATATTAAGGAAGGCCGAACACACTACATCCGTTTCAGGGAGGAGACAGAGTGAGTTTCCGTGTCACCAACCGGCACAGCAGTTGGTTTGTTCTGCCCGGCATTCCCCGGGCAACCGCCTGCTTCGCCAAACATGTCTTGTCGCTGCGCGTGCCGCATTCGGGCGCAACGCAGCGCGCCCTGGCGGCGGATGAGCTGCACAGACACGTAGTGCCGGGACTCCGTGGCCGGGCAGCGGCGCGCCGCGCGCCCCGACACCCTGAGCTGGATGTGATCTTGCGCGGCAATGAGAGCCGCCATCGACGGCCGCCAATCAGGTGCTGCCGTTCAGAGCAACCCGGGCCACAGGTGCCACACCGGCCGCAGCGGCGCGGCGCGGCCATGGATGCTCATGGACGGAAGCTTTCAAGGGCCGCGCGCTGTTGCTCGGTCCGGGTGTTAAAGGGAGTTAGTTAAATGTTGAAGCAGAGTACGGAAGCGGCGGCGCTGGCTGCTGCAGTGCTATGTGCACTGGCGCTGCCTGCGCAAGCGCAGACGGACCCCGGTGTCAGAGGCGGGTTGCAAAACACCGGAGGAGGATTGCAGCAACAGGGAATTCCGATCCCGCATCCGCCGATCATGAGCCCGAATCCCAATCATCCGGAGCTCACGATGAATGTGAACGAGCAGGCCGTGTTCATGGAGGGCATCAAGCGCGCGGCTCAGCTGGAGTCGATCTGCGATACCTGCTCGGCGCCCCCGTTCGGCGTGGGCGATGGTAATCCGGTCATGCCGCCGTTCGCGCCGGCGGGCACGGAGATCGATCCGGATTTCCCGCAAACCATGACCAATTCCAACGGATTGGGCACTGTCCACAACGCCGACAACTGCTTCGAGTGTCATTCGCAGCCGACGTTGGGCGGATCGGGTGGCTTCATTGCGGCCCACAAGGGCGATCAGGCGCAGAATCCGCAATTCGACCTGGTTCCGCACCGCTTCAATCGAACCAACGTGGTGCCGTCGTTCGAGACGAAATTCGGCCCCATCCGCGAAGTGCGCTTCAAGTACAATCCGGACGGCACCCGTGATGGTGGCGTGCATGCGCTTTGGACTCAGAAAGGCGACATCAGCGATCGGTTCAATGCCAATTGCAATGCTCAGCAGCCTGATTTCGCGACCGAGCTTGCCAAGAACAATCTCTCCTTCCGAATTCCGTTGCAGCTCTTCGGGTTGGGCCTGATCGAGTCGATCGAAGATACCGAGATCATGAATCATCATGACGCCACGCGCGCGCAGCGAGCGAGGCTCGGCATCACGGGTCATCCAAACCGCAGCGGCAACGACGGCACCATCATGCGCTTCGGCTGGAAGGCACAGAACAAGTCTCTCGCCATCTTCGCGGGCGAGGCTTACAACGTCGAAATGGGCGTCAGCAACGATGTCTTCCCGCAGGCGCGCGACGAAAACCACACCTGTGCGCAAAACAAACCCGCGCCGAACGACATTATCCGTGTCGATCTCGACGATCATGAAAACCACTCGTACACCAACCCGCAGCATCAGGCGCCCGACTGGTTCCTGTTCTCGAGCATGATAAGGTTCATCGATGCTCCGCATCCTGATCCGCACCCCAGTGCCAGCGCGCAAAGAGGCTCGGAGTTGTTCTCCCAGGTCGGCTGCAGTCTCTGCCATACGCCATCCATGAAGACGGCTGGCACCTCTGGCGTCGACGCGCAGTCGATCGGCGGCCCGTTCAATACCCCGATTCTCGTGGACCGGCCAGCTAACTTGTTCTCCGACCTGCTCGTGCACCACATGGGCCCCCGGCTTGCCGACGATGTAATCCAGGGTAGCGCTGGTCCGGACGAGTTCCGCACCACTCCTCTGTGGGGTGTGGGGCAGCGCATCTTCTTCCTGCATGATGGACGCACCAGCAACCTCGTGCAGGCGATCGAGGCCCATGCATCCAATGGCGACGGGCGGTTCGCTCCTTCTGAGGCCAACGGAGTCATTCACAACTTCAATGAGTTGAGCGTGTCCGACAGGCAGTCGATTATCGACTTCTTGCGGTCACTGTAAGCGCATCAGACGCGGCAGTCCCGGGAGCTTTCCCGGGATTGCCCTTTCTGGATAAGATCATGTTCCGTATAAGTTACTTGACCGTCTCGGTTGCCGCGGTTGTCGCGATCTCGTCTCATGGCGGCAGCGCGCTTGCTGTTGAGAAGATGCCCGTGTTTCAGCGAACTGTGGAAACCGGCGTCAAGGATCCGGTATCCCTCAGTGTTGCGGTCGCCGCGGGCAATGTGGACATCAGCTACAGCCGTGACGACCAGATCGCCGTCTATGCCTTCGGGAAGGGTGCAACGGGTGAGAACCTTCCGGAGGACTATTTCAAAACCAACCTGATCATCGAGCAAAAGGATGGCGTTGTCTCGATTCGAGACTCCCGCCTCGATGTCCCCTCATTGTTGGGCTCGCTCTCCAGTGTGACTTACCGGATTGAAGTACCGTATCGGACGAAGGTGGAGTCCACCATCTCCGGTACCGGGAATCAGACCCTGATAGGCGTGTTTGGCCCGGCAACGTTGATCACTGGAGTCGGCGACATCGATGCGAGATATGTGCGCTTCGCCACCCTGCATGCCAGCACGGGGAAGGGTAATATCAACTGTATCCGCGACTTTCAGGTGGATGCACAGACGGATGCGGGCAATATTACTTTGATGGAAGACGGAGATTCCAAGGCCGTGGTCAAGGCTGGCCACGGCAGAATCGAGGTAGGTGGTGCCCGTGGCTCTGTCGATGCATCGACGCAGGCGGGTCCCCTTCGCATCAAGGCTCTCCTATCGGGCGACTGGCAGCTCAAGTCCGACTCAGGAAGCATTGTCGTTCAATTGCCACCGCAAGCGAAATTTGATATTGAGGCCAGCAGCGACTCGGGAGAGATCATCGCTAACCGCGACGATATGCAAACGTCCGAGGCTGAGATACATCACCTGCAGAAGCAGGTGAATGGCGGCGGGAAGCACATAGTGGCGCGCAGTGTCAAAGGGAGTATTTCGATCGAATGAACAAGCAATTCGTCTGGTCTGTGCTCCTCTTGGGAGCGTTGCGAGGCGGCTTTGCGTTCGCGGATGGCACGACGGAATTTCATCGCACGTTGTCCCTCGCGCCCACTGATCACATCACACTTGATGTGACCGTCCCCGATGGAAATGTAACGATCGCCTACTCGCATGCGGGCGAGATCCTGGTGTCGGCGACGGCACAGGCATCCGACGGCCAGGTACCCGCTGATTTTTTCGAGCGAGGGTTGACCGTCGAGCGGGAAGGCGAGCATGTCAAGGTGCAATTCAATCCCAAAAGCGCGCCATCGGCCAATAATTTACGGATCTCCTATACGATCAACGTACCAAATTGGATCGTGGTCAATTCAAACGTTGGCAAGGGAAGGCAGACGATCACGGGTGTCATGGGGCCGGTGACGGCGGTAAGCGGCAGTGGCGACGTGAAGGTGCTCTACGTTACCTCCACCTTGGATGCGAGGACCGGACGTGGAGATATATCGGTCAATCGCGTAGGTACCGCCGCCAGGGTTGAGACCGGATCCGGTAATGTCAACATGAAAGACATTGGTCCCGGCAGCTCTGCCACTGTCAGGGGAGGAATAGGTAGCGTGGACGTGGATGGTGTCAGCGGCAGCTTCACCGGCTCGACGGATGCGGGAGAGTTGCGAGTCGCTGGCGGCGTCTACGATAACTGGGACCTCAAGTCGGCCTCGGGAAATATCCACATCGGCGCGGCTACGGATTCGGACTCGGGGTTTGAAATTGACGCCGCGACCAGTTCAGGTCGGCTGTCAGTCGAGAGTGACGATGCCGAGAGGCAGGTCGATAGCAACGCCCGCGAGTGTCACCAGAAAGTCAACGGGGGCGGCAAGCTGGTTCGAGCGCGCAGCACCAGCGGGAATATTTTCATTCAATGACAGCCCGTTGAGCTGGCTGTAATGGTCAGCGTTCCTGGCATGCTAAACTCGTTCGACTATGAACGGATGGCGAGTGCGGGAAACGTTCATCCGCGGAAAAGCGGGTGACGTGCGGTTGTGCGAGGACCTGTTGGTTGAGACCCCTACGGTTTGCCCACCGGCACCGCGGTTGCTTTGAAAGGCTTCAGGGCGATGCTGGGGTCGCGCCGTGCAGCGAGCTGGCCTTCGAGGACGTAAGCTGTGGTGCCGGTTACGGTGACCGCGACGGGTCCCCCGGGGAAGCCCTCTTTAACGACCGTGACTTTGCCGGATTTCTCACTGAGAGAGACTTTCAAAAGGCGACCCACGGAGCCGCTTTCAACGAGCAGCAGACCGTTCTCGCCAAAGCTGCGCATGCCGTCCGGGCGCTCAATCGTACGGTCAAGTGTGATCTCGGTAACCGCACCGGCCTTACCGTCCTTCTGGATAGGCACGTTGAACAGCTTGCCCGTGGTCAGAGTGTTCACTACTACGCGATCGCCGAGCACGGCGATACCGTCCACGACTGCGCCCTTTGCACCGAACGCACCGTCGTCGCCGGCCCACACTTCGAGCGCCGCGCCTAACCTGGCCAGGCGTACCACCTGCATGTTCAGGGAGTCGGTTGCATAGACGTTGCCCTGCTCGTCAACTGCGATGTCGTTGCAGAGCGCGCCAGGAGTTGGCATCAAATAGTGACCGAGTGGCGTGCCGGTTTTGAGATCGAACCGATACAACGCAGAGGCGGCCGGCACGGACCCCGGCGGGCCCGAGGCATTGGAGCAGGCCCACAGGATGTTGGTTTTAGGATCGGCGAAGACGCCGAAGATGGATTGCATGTCGTCAGTATCGGGTCGAATCCAGACCTTTGCGGTGTCCGAGCCGCGCTTCGCGCGCCAGATGGTGCGTGCGCCGATGCTGCCGATGATGATGGAAGAGTCGCTGGAGGTGGTCAGGCTCTCCGGGAAAATTTTCTCGCCGGGTATGGCAATTTCCGCTGGATACGTGGCGGCCTGTGAGAGAGAGGTGATTAGGAGTGCGACCGATAAGCCATTCCAGACACGGAAACGTTCGATCATCTGCGTCGCAACCTGTTCGCGAAGGCTCATGCCCTCGATGGCAGCATACCAGTCCTGTCATGCGGGCCGACAAGCCGCCGGCTCACACTTTTGGGCATGGCTGCTATGCCGAAGCAGGCGAAGCGAGAGCTGCTCATGGACCTCCTGCGGTGGGTGGAGGAAGGCCCTCATGCTTGGAGTCAGCGCCCACCCGAATAGCGATAGGGCGGCAACAGCCGCCCCGCGAGCGCTAGTGAGCGGCGTACATCTGCATCACATCGGTCTTCAGCGAGGCCTGGCTTTGCGGCCGGCTGTAGAACATGTGTCCGCCCGGATATTCCTTGACCGCGATGCGATCCGTTTTTCCCATGACCGGCATCTGATCGACGATCAGGACCGAGGCCATGAACGGGCATGACAGGTCATCCCACCCGTGCACGATCAACACGTGCAGCTTGGGATCGATGGCGAGCGACTCGCGTAGCTCGGGGACCGAGCCGCGCTCAATGCCGTTCTCGCGCTTTTCATTGTCTGGCGCATCCGTCCAGAGGCTGTTGACTTCGTAGCTGAGGGCGTTGAAGCGTCCACTGTACTTCCATCCCACCGTGTGTGTGATGAAGTCCACCATCGCGGTGGTGGTCGGAGCGATGATGCTGTCGAGTATCGGATCGTTGTTGCGTTGGTTCGGCGCAAACGGAAACGGGTCGTAGGAGGTGACGTTGGAGTCGTAGCGGCTGCCCAGTTTGCCTTCGGCTCTATAGACCTCGCGCAGATAGGCCTGGGTCTCGAGCCGGCCACCGGAGCGGCGCACGAAGTTGGGATCGAGGCCGGACAGCTCGGTGACGCGTTTTACGATGCGTTCGATTGCCTGTGTGTCCGATCGGCCTTTCAGCAGATCCTGGACGTATTCGGTACGCGTGTACTCAATGACGTTGCCCATGGCAGCATCGGTCAGCTTACCCTGACGTTCGAGGTTGGCGGCCGCAATGCTCGGCAGGGTCAACATCCACGGCAGCGGCGAGAGATCCTCATTGTTTGAGGCGCCCGGGTCGAGGTATGGCGACACCAGTACCTCGCCACTCATCGCCACTCCCAGCTGGGTCTGAAGATAATGCGTAATGCGCGGGCCGCGGAAGCCGCCGTAGCTCTCCCCGACCAGGTATTTGCGCGAGCCGAGCCGCTCGTTCTTGACCAGCCAGTCGTAGATGATGCGCGACAGGTACTCGATATCCGCCTTCGGGTTGTAGAAGCGCTTCTTGGCTTCTTCCTGGGGGACCTGTGCGTAACTGAATCCCGTCCCGACCGGATCGATGAAGACGAGGTCGGTGAAGTTGAGCCAGGTGCCGGGGTTGTCGCGCGCAATCGCGGGATCGGATGGGCTGTCGCCCTCGGCACCGAATTGCACGCGCTTGGGACCGATGGCGCCCAGATTGAGATACACGGACGCGGCGCCAGGGCCGCCGTTCAGCGCGAAAGTCACCGGCCGATTGGCTCCAGGAACGGTGTACGCCGTGAACATCACGCTGGCAATGGTTTTGCCCTTCTCGTCCAAAACCGGCAGCGAGCCCAGCGTCGCTTCGTACTTGAGCTCATGGCCGTCCAATGTGATGGACTGACGGACAGTTTTGTCGGCCGGAAACGCAGGCAGATTGATGTCATCGTCCTTGTGACCCTTGTCGCTGGCCTTGGCGTCGTCAGCCGCTTTGGGCGGCTCCTTGTCCTTGGCGAAAGTGACAGGCGCGCTCACAACCCCGCAGGCGAGCAGCACTGCAGGCAACCATCTCTTCAGCATCTCGGTTCGTCCCCCTTGCACGAGAATCGGCTATGGTATGCCAATCCTCCACCGGATCAGAAGCGCCGACGCGCCGACACGACTTCGGCGCGGGGTGAGTGGAACCGATACGGCGCAGGTTCCCGATCAGGCAGCGCGGCGCTTGGCCTCCGCGCTCGAGGCGCTCTGGCGAGCTCTTCCCGAGCTGTCGTTCGACACCTGATAGTGTTCCAACAACTCGCGCAGCGAATCGGATTGCCCGGCGAGCGTTTGGGCGGCCGCGGCTGCCTGCTCGACCAGCGCTGCATCCTGTTGCACACCGTTTTCCATGCTCATGACCGCTTTGTTCACTTGGTCGATGCCCTCCGACTGCTCGCGGGACGCCATGGCGATTTCCCCCACGATGTCGGTTACCTTCTTTACGGACGCGACAATTTCTCCAAGAGTTTGCCCGGAGGCGTCCACCAGCTTCACTCCCTCGTTGACCTTCGAGAGAGAGTCTGCGATCAGGTCCTTCACCTCACGCGCAGCGCCCGCCGAGCGCGAAGCGAGGCTGCGGACTTCTTGCGCCACCACTGCGAAGCCGCGCCCCTGCTCACCGGCTCGCGCCGCTTCCACGGCCGCGTTGAGTGCCAACAGATTTGTCTGGAAGGCGATCTCGTCGATGACTCCGATGATGTCGGCGATGCGACTGGACGCCTGGTTGATCTCATTCATTGCTGCAACGGCCGACACGACCACCTGTCCGCCTTTCTCGGCTTGATTGCGTGCGGCGATCGCGAGTTGATTCGCCTGCGCCGCGTTGTCCGCATTCTGTTTGACAGTCGCTGTCATCTCCTCCATCGAAGAGGCGGTCTCTTCGAGGTTCGCGCCCTGCGCTTCGGTGCGGCGTGACAGGTGCGCGTTACCCTTGGAGATTTCCTCCGATCCCAGGGCGACCTCGGTCGCCGCTACGCCAACACGACGCACCAGATCGGTTACGTTATCGAGCAACGAGTTGACGTTATTGGCCAGTGCGGCGAAGAACCCAGTCTTGCCGGACTCGGCAATACGCTCGCGCAGATCACCGTCCATGGCGCGCCTGACGATGGTTTGCACTTCCTGCTCGGTCTTGATTTCCTGGGTCCGGTCGATCCATTGCACAACCGTGCCGATCCGCGCCCCGGCTTCGTTGATGACGGGGGAGGCGATCATTCGCAACTGTGCGCCACCCAAGCTCAGATCCTCGGTCGCACTCCCGTTGCTCGAGCGGAGCAGCTTGTCGGCGGCCGTGGGGCACAACTTCCGGAATGACATGCCGAGCACTCGTTCCACGTCGAAGCCCTGCACCTCGTTGCGGAGCTCGGTGGCGCGCCCTCGCAACAAAGCCTGCAAGGCTTCGTTCACGTACAGAATGTTGCCCTCGACGTCAACCAACATCACGTCGGTGGACACCTTGTCCAGAGCCGTACGGATGCGCGCGTTTTCCGCGGCTGCGGCAGCTTCGAGAGCCAGCCGTTGCGACAGATTCTTCTGCATCTGATCCAGTCCCCGGATCACGGCTCCCGCCTCGTCGCCGGTCTCAGGCACCAGTGTTGAGTCGAAGTCTCCTGCGGCGATGCGCTCAAAAGCACCTCGGGCGGTAGCGAGCTGTCGGACGATCTGGCCACGCACTCTCCAGCCTATGGAAATGGAAATCGCCAGCAGCACGACCAGGGTGCCCAGGGTCGCGGCGACATAGCTGTAGGAGGCTCGCACGCGATCGGCGACCACTTTCTCAGCCGTCTGGCTGCCGGCATCGTAGAGTCCCAGCACAGCAGCTTTGGCAGCGGCCCCGGCGGCGAACAGATCGGCCGGCGTTACGGTAATGGCGCTGCCGCTCAGGACCTTGTTGGAAATCAGATCAAAACTCTGACTCACACTGCTGGCAAGGCTCGCTTGCGCCGTGGCCACGGAGCCGTAACGCTCGTCGTGCAAGGCAAGGGCGTGCTGCACGTCGCTCGCGGCTTCATTCAGCTTTTCGCGACCGATGGCGAGTCCCGAGAGCACCATGTCGCGGTCTGCGGCCGTCAAGCTCCCCTTGGTGGCCGCGCTCGCGGAGCCGCTGACGAGTCGTCCAACAGTATCGATGATCAGCGGCAGACGACTCGTCACCAGATCGATGGCGTAGTACGAGTCGGACTCCGGATCGAGGGCGAGGCCGGTTGAGTCGACGACCTGATCGTTGAGTGCGATGAGGGCGGTGACCAGCTTGTCGTGGGCCGCGCGGTTGGCCTCCGGGCTCCCGCTGCGCCAGTTGTTTTTGAGCCCCGACCACGCGGAGTTGATGTCAGCGACCCCCTGGCCGGTTCCCATGTTGGCCTGCTCGCGCTGATCCAGGGCGCTCAGCTCAGACAGAGCGGTGTCAACTTTGCTCGCGCTCGCCGCGTCGCTGACAGCGGTCTCGCCGTTGAGCACGCGGGTGGTTTCGTCCCGGTGAGCGGTCAGGGGCTCGAGAGCCTGCCTGACCTGGCGCACGTAAATGATTCCCGAGCGCTCACGCTCGGCGTAACTGATGTCGTCCTTCCATTGCTTGACCTTGGTGTAGGTCAAAAGTCCCAGGGGCAATAGCAGCAGGATGCCCACGAGAGCCAGCTTGGGAGCCAGCGGTAGACGAGACAACATGATAGAAGCACTCTGGTTTCGATCTCCTAATTGGATAGCGACAGCGGGACTGAAGTCTTAACAGTGAAAATCCGCACGCTGGTCGCTGTGCAGTGCACCAATCGTGTAAAATCAACTGGTTATCTCATAAATAAAAATATCGATTTTGGCGTAAAGAGCGCAAGACTGTGACGAATTGCAACAGCCGGGAGAGGCGTGATATTAATACCGCTCCTGCCACTGTCTCATTGCGAAGAAAGGAGGGCCGGAATGGAAACATCAACACCAAGCATGCGCCCTCTCAGTAGTCGGTAACTACCAGGCCAGGTTTCGTACCTGCCGCGCGGCGCCCGGTTCGCCGCGGTTCCGATCGTCTGTCGTCCATCTTCGCAAGGAAACGCGCGCCTGCGCGCGTCGAAATCATGACTCAAGCTCGCGCACAGGGCGGCCAGGCCCTCAGCAATGTTCTTTCTTTTACCCTGAGCCACTGGAGCTTGCGCAAGGGACTGCTCGCCCGCATTGCGCTCGCAATGTCGCTTTCCACTTTGGCCGAGGTGGTTTTGCCTGTGTTTGCAGGTCAACTGGTCGATGCGGTGGCGCAGGGGCGCTCAGCCGCCGGCGCGGCGTTGCATTCATTCGAAGCCATGGTGGCGCTGGGGCTTCTCATGATCGGGCTGCGACATGTGGGCTGGAGCGGTGTCGTTCCGTTGACCTTAGGGATGATGCGCAACATAGCGATGGACACGTTTCATCGTGTTCAGCGTCTTTCCACCGACTGGCACAGCAACACCTTCGCCGGCTCGACTGTGCGCAAGGTCACGCGCGGAATGTGGGCTCTGGACACACTGAACGACGTGCTGCTGCTCGCGTTGTTACCCGCGTTTGTGGTTTTGGTGGCCACCGTGGTTTTGCTCGGCCATCACTGGCCCGTGATGGGCGTCATCATGGCCGTCGGTGCGCTCGCCTATATTTTCCTGGCGATCTCGCTTGCAACATACGTGATTGCCCCGACCGCACGGTTATCCAACGCGTTGGACACGCGTATGGGTGGGGTGCTGTCGGATGCACTGGGCGCGAATGCGGTCGTGAAGTCTTTCGGTGCAGAAGCTCGCGAGGACGCGCGTCTGGGCGGTGTCCTGCAGAAGTGGTCGCGGCGCACCTGGAGAACCTGGATGCGGCACACCTGGAGCAGCACCGGCCAACTTACATTACTCTGGGTAGTGCGCACGGCTGTCACGGCGGTGGCATTGTGGTTGTGGTGGCAGGGCCGCGCGACACCCGGTGAAATTACATACGTTCTGACTACCTACTTCGTCGTCCACGGTTACCTGCGGGATATCGGCCAGCACGTTCACCAGTTGCAGCGTTCGGTGAACGAGATGGAGGAGATGGTTCGCCTGTATGGCGAGCCCCTGGGCGTTGCGGACGCGCAGACCGCGCGGCATTTGCGCATCACCTCGGGCGAAGTCAGGTTCGAGCACGTTACATTTTGCTACGCCGGTCAGGGTGTGCCCCTCTACCGCGATCTAAACGTGCGCATCGCGCCTGGGGAGCGTATTGGCCTCGTTGGTCACTCGGGGTCCGGCAAGACCACGTTCGTGAAATTGATTCAGCGTTTGTACGATGTGAGCGAAGGACGCATCCTGATCGATGGTCAGAACATCGCGCAGGCGACGCAGGCTTCGTTGCGCTCACAGATCGCTATCGTTCAGCAGGAGCCGGTTTTGTTTCACCGCAGTCTTGCGGAGAACATCGCTTACGCTCGCCCTGAAGCCTCGCAGGCGCAGATCGAGCGTGCTGCGCGCCTGGCCAATGCACACGAGTTCATTACCCGGTTGCCGCGCGGATATCAGACCTTGGTGGGTGAGCGCGGTGTGAAGCTCTCTGGCGGCGAGCGCCAGCGTGTCGCGCTGGCACGAGCGTTCCTTGCCGACGCGCCCATTCTCATTCTGGATGAAGCCACCTCGAGCCTGGATTCGGAGTCCGAGGCGCTCATTCAGGAAGCGATGGATCGGTTGATGTCGGGGCGAACGTCGCTCGTCATCGCACACCGGCTTTCGACCGTGCGTGCGATGAACCGGATTCTCGTGTTCGAGCACGGACGCATCCTCGAAGAGGGTAGTCACGAGGCGCTGCTCCGCAGACCGCATGGGCATTACCGGCGATTGTTCGAGCGGCAGTCGGGCGGAAGCGTTGCCTCTTTACCCATGACAGCATCCTGAGAGCTGTTGGACGGTGAGTGTTGACTTCCTGGAGCTGCCGGCGCAGCGTGCAAGCCTGGGTGGGTGCGGTGTGTCAGTCACGCAGAGGAGAACGTATGAGAGTGTTTACTCGATATCGCGCGGCGTTCATTCTCTTTGCACTGCTTTGCGGCGGTGCAGCGATAGCCCAATCGGCGCTCGACGCGTTGACCAGCAAGGATGCCACGGGTGGTCTGCGGGCAGCTCTTTCGCAGGGGATTGACACCGCCGTCACTCAACTTGGTGCGCAAAACGGCTTTCTGAACGACCCCAAGGTTGCAATCCCTCTGCCGCCCGCGCTCGCCAAAGCCGAGCGCGGCTTGCGGCTGGTCGGGCTGGGCGGTGATGCCGACCAGCTGAAAGCAACCATGAATCATGCGGCCGAGCAGGCGGTTGCTGAAGCGAAGCCCATATTCAAGCAGGCGCTGCAGCACATGACTGTGCAGGATGCCAAGGGCATTCTCACGGGAGGTGAGGACGCCGGGACGCAATATTTTCGGCGTGCGACGAGCGCGCAGCTCGGCGCCAAATTCCAGCCCATTGTGGCGCGCGAGACGGCGAAGCTGCGCGTCGCATCGATCTACGATCAATATGCCGGCAAGGCGGCCAGCTTCGGACTGGTCAGCTCACACGAGGCGAACCTCAACGACTACGTCACTGAGAAGGCGCTCGATGGTCTGTTCAGCCGCATCGCCGATGAGGAGCGAGCCATACGCAAGGATCCGGTCGGCCAGGCAAACTCGCTCATCAAGAAAGTCTTCGGTGCCCTCGGACACTCGGGCGCAGGGTGACGAACGCGACGGCGGCGCGCTGCGTTGGGGGAGGCGAGCAGCGGATCAGGTCCGCCAGAGCTCGAGCGCCGTGCCCAGGCTCGACCGCAACGGTCCGAGCCAGGGTTCGTAGTGGCGCCAGCGGTCGAGGGCGTCGCGATAGAGGGGACGGCGTACCTGTTCTGAGCTGACGGTTCGAACTGGCCGCGGGTTCTCGTGAAATTTGAGGCACGCGCTCTCGAAGGGCAGCTCGCAGAATTGCAACAGCCGGCGGACTTCGCGCTCGGGCTCGAGTACCAGATCCTCGTAAATCAAGCGATGCACACACCCGGGCAGCACGGCATCGAAGTGTGCCATCAGCTCGACATAGTCCCGGTAGTATCGGCCGAGCTCCGTCAGGTCATAGGAGAAGTTGTGGCCCTGCGCGAAGTGCTGTTTGAAGGCTGAGAAGCAGGCGCCAAGGGGATGGCGGCGCACATCGATGATGCGCGCGCGCGGCAGGATGAGTCGAATGAGGCCGACATGGATGAAGTTGTTGGGCATCTTGTCGATGAAGCGCGGCGCTCCGCGCTTGCGGTGGATACGCGTGCGCTCGAGATAGGCCTCTCCCAGCCGCTGTAATTCGGTCGAGGGCAGATCTCGCAGGATCTGCGGGTAACTCGTCAGCTCCTCCACCAGATGCCCGATGTCAGGCAGCTCCAACGTTCCTTCGACGCTGGAATGACTCGCCAGGATTTGCTCCACCAGGGTCGAGCCGGATCTCGGCAGGCCCACCACGAATAGCGGAGCGGACGAATCACAGCCCGGCGGCGCGCGCGAGAACAGTTCCCGGCTGAACAGTTGTTTGTAAGCATGCACGCGACTGGTGACAGCTTCGGCGTCGTAAGTTATCTGGCTGCGGCGAATGCGCGCGCCGGCTGCATAGTGAGCGAATGATTCAGAATATTCGCCGCGGTCCTCCAGCGCTTTTCCCAAAGCAAAATGCAGATGTAACTCATCGTCCGCAGCCGCGACGGACTGCAATGCGAGGGCCATGGCTGCTTTGTCGTTCGCCGTGAATGCATGCGTCTTCAGGTTGGCAAGACTCCAGTATGGCTCGCCAAATGCAGGTTTGAGAGCAATCGCGCGTTGATACGCGTCCGCTGCCGCGGCGGTTCGTCCCACGGTGCGCAACGCATGACCATAGTTGAGCCAGATTCGGGGTTGCCGGCCGTACTCGGCCAGAAGTGCCTCATAGAGTGCGAGGGCGCGGTCCCACTCACCAACCTGGGCCAGGCAGGCGGCGAGCAGGTTGCGATAGGCCGGGTGGCTCGGGTCTTGCTCGAACAGGGGTTCGAGCTGTGCACGCGCCGCCGCACCCATGGTTCGGCGAAACAACACCTCCGCGTAGCCGAATCTCGCGCCATTGTCGTCGGGTCGATGTTGGAGATATAGCGCGAAAAGCGATTCCGCCTCTGGATCGCGACCTTGCCGGGCGACGGCAAACGCCAATAGTCGTAGCGTTTCAAACTCAGAGGGAGCATTTGTCAGACGGGCTCTGAGTGCCGCTTCGGCATCCGCCAGTCTTCCTTCCAGCAGAGCGTCAGCCGCGAGGGCCAGTGCTGGGTTGGAAATCGATGTGCGCTCATGCCGGGCGAAGGCGGCTTGCGCTCCGGATTCATCACCCGAGCGGAAGAGCAGCTCGCCCAGGGCGCGCCAACCATCGGCGAGGTCGGGCTTTAGCGCTACTGCGTGGCGCAACGCGTCTGTCGCGCTCGCGAGCTGTCCGAGTGCGGCCAATGTCAGGCCTAGCTCGTAGTGCGTCAACGCGGCGCGAGGAAATCGCGCCGCCAGCGGCGCCAGCAGTGCATGCGCCGCGGCCACCTCGCCTAACCGCCTGTTTGCGGAGGCGACAATGAGGGCGGCGCGCGGATCGTCCGGGGCTTGCTCCAGAATGTCCTGCGCCCGCTGCCGCGCTCGCAGCGGCTCTCGCGCAAGGAGCTCGGACGCTTCCTGCAGCGCGCTCGCCGAATCAGAACGTGTAAGTGACCCGACCATAGTAGTAGCCCCCGTTGATGCCCCAGGGTGCGAAGGGCAGCGGGAAACCCAACACATGGTGCCCGTCGGCCGGGGTCGGCTGAAAGGGCGCGCTGCGGTTGGCGACATTCGGCATGGCTGGCGGCGATTTGTCGAACAGATTGTTGGCCCCGACGGCGATCTTGAAGGAATGCGTGACCGAATAGGCCAGCTCGAGGTCGGTGATAGCCGTCGTTCCGATGCGTGCCACCGTGGCCGGATTGCCGGGATAGCTGTTACCTGTGCCATCCAGGCTGAAGGTTTCGAAGGTGCGCCCGTAGATGGATTCGCGCAGATTGACCGAGGCGGGTCCAAGAGTGTAGAGCGCGCCAATCACGCTTTTCACGCGCGGGGTGGCATCGACCAGGCCACTGATGGAGGCCGGCCCGAGCAGCTGAGTCTGCTGCAGGGCGGCGTTCGTCACCTGTACGGGCAGGGGCTGTATCGACTCCACCTGAGTCTTGTTGTAGTTGAGGCCGAAGGTCCAGTCGACGTGGCCGAAGTCGCCGAAATCGCTGGCATAGTTCGCGGTCGATTCCAGTCCGCGGGTGATGGTGCTGGCGCCGTTGCTGAAGATACTGATGCTGGTGTAGCTGAGGTTGTTCTGATCGATGTTGTTGCCGTGCGCCTTGATGGCATCCACCACGCCCTGGGAGACGACGGTGCAGTCGTTCGGCGCGGAGCATTCAGAGCCCAACAGAGTGTTGCTGTTGATGATGCGATGCCGGATGTTGATCTGATAGGCATCCAGGGTGATCTGCAGGCGCGGCATCGGGTGCATGACCAGGCCGATGCTGTAGTTCATCGAGGTCTCCGGCTGCAGGGCTCGGAAACCGGCCAGTACCGCTGCCGGCGAGTTGGCTGGCAGCTGCACGTTCGCGGTGGTCGGCGTAACATTGGTTGCCGAGTAGTACTCCTCGGCCAGCGTCGGAGCGCGAAAGCCGTTGCTTACCGTGCCACGGACCGCAAACTCAGGAGTGATGTCGTAGCGTGTCGTGAACTTGCCCACCTCGGCGTTGCCGAAGTCGCTGTAGTGCTCGAAGCGGCCGGCCAGGTCGATCTTCCACCGGGTGACCGGGTTCAAGGCGATGTCGACATAGCCGGCGGCGTTGGTGCGGGAGTGGTCGCCCTGGTCGCTGGCGGCGAAGCCCGGATAGGAGGCTGCGCCGAAACCGAACACCGAGCTCGGCGAGCCCTGCTCGATCGAGAAGGTGTTGCGGCGGAACTCCGCGCCGAAGGCGAGACTGAGCGGTTGGGCAAAGCCCACCTCGAAGTCCCGGGTGATGTCCAGGTTGTTGGTGAGCTCGGAGCTGGTGAAGGAGCCATCCGCGAAGTTGATCTGTGGTATCAGGGGTGCCGCGGCGGCGGCCTGTTGGGTCGAGAACAGATCGACGTTTGCCGAGTCGACGGTATTCACGACATCCCGATCGCGGCCGAATGTGCTGGAGAGATCCCAGTGCCACAGCCCCAGATCGCCGCGTACCCCAAGACTCAAGGCGTAGTCGTCCTCCCGGATTGCCTCGCGCGGGTTGAAGCCGTTCGGAAAAGGGACCACGGTATCACCGCTCGATGTGACGCCCGTGACGACCGATGGCGCGCGATAGTTCTCGTAGGCGGAGGCGTTGCGATGCGCGTAGCTGTCTACGCTGTAGAGTTGTATGCCATTGCCAAGATCGTATCCGGCGTTCACGAACGCTTTGATGAGGTTGGAGCGCGGATCGCCGAACTGGTGATTGACGTTGGGAGAATCGAGTGCGCCCCGCAGCCCCGCCGCCAGTGCCGGGGACACGGTCGGCAGTAGTTGTCCGTCGGCGGTGAAGTATCGGGCGTCCGGCCCGCCGCGCTGGGTGAAATCATGGTAGTTCTGCTCGACAGTCACGTTGAGGAAGCCACGCTCACCCAGCCCGAAGCCGTTGTTGATCGACCAGGCGCCCGTGTCGCCGTCGCCCGCGTAATACTGGCCGCCCGTGAGCGAAGCGACTCCGCCCGCGCGCGCATTCTTGAGGATGAGGTTGACGACGCCGCCAATAGCGTCGGAGCCGTATTGCGCTGCCGCGCCGTCCTGCAACACCTCGACGTGATCGATCGCGGCCACAGGGATCAGTCCGAGATCGACACTCGCCGCCCCCGAGTACGGACTACCGTTGTCGACGGCCAGATTGGCGGTCGAGTGGCGTCGCTTGCCGTTGATGAGCACCAGGGTGTCGTTGGGATTCAGGCCGCGTAGTGCGGCGGACACGGTGAGTGCGGCGGCATCGTAGCCGAAGGGTTGGGCGTTGAAGGACGGCAGGTTCTGTTGCAACGCCTGGTTCAGGTCGGGCTGGCCCACGCGACCCATCGACCCGGCGTCCACAATGGAAATGGGGGCCGCGCTGTCGCTGGCGCGCACTCCGATCTGGCGCGTGCCTGTCACAATGACCTCACTCAGAGTGTCGCTGGCGCCATTGGTTGTATTGACCTCATCAGTACTCTGCTGCGCCTGATCCGCGGCATGCAAGGGTCCGACGGCGCCGATGATTGCGATGGCACCGACGCTCTCAATGAGTTTCTTCATGGCATGTCACTCCGTATGAACGACGAGACCGACACCACGGCCTCGCGGGTCGGGTGCTACTTGTGGCGTGGACTTCTCAATCTCGATGGCTGCGATGTCGCCGTTGAAATCTTGTGGCTCCACGTGATACCCGAGCCGCTCCAGCTCTCGCGACAGTTGCGGCGAGGCCGGGGCGTACGGTTCGGTGAAGATCGTGTCGACCGGCAGCAGCTGATGGTGATAGCGCGGCGCTGCCACAGCGGCCGCCAGCGGCAGGTGGAAGTCATAGACATCGACCAACACCTGAAACACGGAAGTGAAGATGCGCGAGCCGCCCGGCGTGCCGATGACCATGGCGGGCGTGCCGCCTCGCAGTAAGATCGTTGGTGTCATGGAGGACAGCGGCCGGCGGCCGGGCGCGATCGCGTTGGCCTCGCCACCGACCACACCGTAGAGGTTCGGCGCGCCCGGCTGTGCCGAGAAGTCATCCATCTCGTCATTCAGCAGGAAGCCGGCTCCCTCGACCACCACGCCCGCGCCGAAGTCGCCGTTGAGTGTGTAGGTGTTGGAAACTGCGTTGCCCGAGCGGTCGATGATGGAAAAGTGGGTGGTCTGGGGCTTTTCCAGGCCGGGATGAATGTTGGCGCTGACACTGGGGCGGTTGGGATCGATCCCAGCGGCGCGGCGCGCCAGGTACTGCGGCGCAAGCAGCTGCGCGACCGGAACCTTGACGCTGTCAGGGTCGCCCAGGTAGGCGGCCCGGTCGGCGAATACCGGCTTCTCGATTTCCGCCAGAAGGTGCAGGTACTGCGCGCTGTTGAGCGCCACACCGGTGAACAGCTCGGAGGCGTCGGTCTTCATCTGCAACATCTGCAGTAAGGCGATGCCGCCCGAGCTTGGCGGGGGCGCGGTGATCACCTGAAAGCCGTGCCATTGGCCCTCCAGCGGCTCGCGCCATACGGCTTTGTATCGCCCCAGATCCTGGCGTGTGATCAGACCTTTGATCGGCCCGCGGCTCATCTGCGCCACGATCCGATCGGCGGTTGCGCCGGTGTAGAATTCATCCGCGCCGTTTTTCGCGATCCTTTCGAGCGTGTCGGCTAGCACCGGCTGGCGGAAGCGCTCACCGGCGTGCATACCTCGGGCCCAGGCCGCAAAGTTACCGCTTCGCGCAAAGTCGCCCTGCGCCGCGTCCCGCACCTTGATGAGCATTTCGGGCACCACGAAGCCTGAGCGGGCGAGCTCTATCGCCGGGGCCAGGTCCTGTTGCCAGGTGAGCTTTGCGAAGCGCTGGTGGACATCGGCCAGTCCGCGGACAGTCCCCGGAATCGCGACAGCAAGATTGCCGTAGAGGCTTTTGTCGGTCGGTTTGCCGTCGCCGCCGAGATACATGTCGGCCGAGGCCGCCGCAGGGGCGGTCTCGCGATAGTCCAGAAAGTAGGGGTGGCCATTCACGAACAATGTCATGAACCCACCGCCGCCGAGGTTACCCGCTTCTGGATAGGTGACCGCGAGCGTAAAGGCCGTCGCGACGGCTGCATCGACCGCGTTCCCGCCTTCACGCAACACGGTCTGAGCCGCTAGCGCTCCATAGCGATCGGGGGCGGCGACTGCGGCCGCGGTAAGGTTTGAAGTTGGTTGTGCCGCAACTGCAGCAAATGCCGCGAGCAGTCCAAGCGCCATGCCTGGCAAAGACAATCTGCGCGCCCGTGGCGTCTCACGGCTGCGGCAGCGATCGCTCATCTGCATCGTCGCGCCATCCTCGCTTTGCGGCCAAAATGATACCGCACACCACACCGATAGCGCACGGACGCGATTTTCAGCGTTGTGATGCTGCAACAACATTGGATTTTCCGGGATCGGAACTTGCTAGGCGGCGGATCGCGGCGCAATTGATTAATACGTTAAGTAGCGTCATGCTTGCCGCGCTGACTGGCCTTGGGGGGGATAACAATTGAGCCCGGAGAGTCGCGCGGCGTTTCTGACAGCCCTGCAGACCTCGTACGGCAGAGGTCTGCGACGATTTCTCGCATCGCGCATGCGCGATGCGGCGGCGGACGTGCCAGATCTTGTCCAGGAAGTCTTCCTGCGCCTGTTGCGTCTCGAAGATCACGAGGCGATCCGCAACCCGCAGGCGTACCTTTACACCATTGCCAGCCACGTGTTGCATCAGTATATGTTGCGACGCGTGGTGAGTGAGGAAACGTTCGAGTCCGCTGATCTGATGGCGGAACTGCCTCCTGTGGAGGATGCAGATCCGGCCGTCGAGGTGGAAACGGAGCAGCGCTTCGAAGCTCTCGGGGAAGCGCTGCGGCAGCGCTCGCCGCGGGCTTACGCGACGCTGGTCATGCATCGCCGCGATGGGATTCCGTTGCGCGAGATTGCGCTTCGGCTGGGTGTTTCGCATTCAATGGTGAAACGCTATCTCGCCATTGCACTCAGTTATTGCCAGCAACGTCTGGATGAGATGGATTAGGGTTGTTCGATGTCCGTGCGCCCCGCAAAACCTGCTCCCAATGCCCGCATGCTGGATGAGGCAAGCGAGTGGTTTGTCAGCTTCAGCGAAAGTCAGGTTGATCCTGAGGGTCGCAAGCAGTTCAGTCGCTGGCTGCGGGCTTCGCCCGAGCACGTGCGCGCCTACCTGCAGATCGCGGCCCTATGGGAAGACGCAGCGCGCATCGACCGCCAGGGGCGGCAACAGGCTGACGAGCTGGTGAAACAGGCCTTGAACGCCGACTCCGTCATCCGCTTGGGTGCTCCGGAGAGCGAGGTGGTGGTTGCAGCGGCGCCTCCCGGTGACATGCGTACCAGGCGCAGAGTCGCTTTCGCCGTGGCCGCCGGCGCTGCCATCGCGGCGCTGGGCGCCGTGTTGGTCCTGAAGCTCGGGCCCGATCGATATGTGACCGGGGTAGGCGAACAGCGCACCATCAGCCTTGCCGATGGCTCCACGATCGAGCTGAATGCCCGCTCGAGGCTGCTCGTCAAGTTGAGCGCAACCACTCGCCGCATCGACTTGCTGGACGGGCAGGCACTGTTTCATGTGGCGCAGGGCTCCGGACGCCCCTTCGTGGTGCACGCCGGCTCCACGGAGGTGCAGGTTCTCGGCACGGTGTTTGATGTCTACCGTCGCGACACGGGCACGACGGTGACCGTCATCCAGGGGCGTGTTCAGGTCTCGGAGACCAGCAGCGCCGCGGACGGAGCCGCCCATCCCGAACGGCCCGTCACCGGTCTTCTGAAATCCGCTGGCGCCGGCGGCTCAACCGCCGTTCCCAAGCGAGCGCTCAGTCTCGTACTGGATGCGGGTGAGCAGGCGACGGCGGTCGCGGGCTCCCTCCTGCCGGCATCAACTGCCGATGTGGATGCAACGACCGCCTGGATTTCCCGCAAGCTCGTATTCAAAGAGGCTCCGCTGGCCACCGTGGTCGAGGAGTTCAACCGTTACAGCTCGCGCCCGCTCATTCTGCGCGATGCGCAGCTTGCTGACATTCACATCAGCGGCGTGTTTTCCATTACCGATGGGGCATCGCTGGTGGAGTTCATCCGCGCACAACCGAACGTCCAGGTCCATGAAACCGAATCCGCCATTGAAATCACCACCAAGGAGGAACCCTAACCGCATACCCATTGAACGTGCTTTGTCACTTTCGTTCACATTGAATTTTTTCTTCCCTAGTGTCTCTTTCGCTCTTACCTCCGCTCTATACCAGTAAAAGGTCGCCCACTTTCGCGGTGGCGGCCCGATCGAGCCTCGGTATGTGGGGCAGGGGGGTTGTTTTGCGTCTGACATTTGCAGCAGTTGTCCTGGGCGGTGGGCCAGCCATCGCGGAGGATGCCGCGGCCGTCGTTCGCAGACCAATCACCATTGCCGCACAGCCGCTCGGTAGCGCACTGGAAGAACTCGCCAGGGAAAGAGACTTACAGGTCATCTATCGCTCCGAAGTCATTGGCACGCAGCGCACCGCCGGTATCAACGGCGAGCTCAGTGTCGGTGAGGCTTTGACAGGTCTCCTCAGCGGTTCGGGTCTGACTTACCGCTTTCTCAACTACAACACTGTCACCATCGTCCCGCCGCCTCGGGTCCAGGGGAGAGAGCCAGCGGGGCCGGAGCAACCTGTGAAACGAAGCAGATGGCCCATTTTGAGCTATGTCCTGTCGGCGCTGGCATCCAGTGGCGGCGCGGCGCTCGCACAAACGGCGTCCACGGATTCGGCCGAGTCGAGTGGTCCGGTCAAGCTGGAGGAAATCGTCGTCACCGCCACCAAGCGCGCCCAATCCCTCGAGAAGGTCCCGCTCAGCGTGACGGCTTACACCCAGGACACGTTGGATAAGGAGCAGGCCAAGGACATCACGGACATCGTGCGTCTCACGCCGGGTGTTACTCTCACACCGCAGGTGCGCGGCAACACGGCCGGTAGTGACATTTCCATCCGTGGCATCTCTTCCGGGGCCGGCGCGGCGACTGTAGGAATTTACATCGATGAGGCTCCGGTTCAGATACGGCCCGACAGCCTGAGCTCCGTCAACCCTTACCCCAAGTTGTTCGACCTCGAGCGTGTGGAGGTGTTGCGCGGGCCGCAAGGCACGCTGTTCGGCGCTGGGTCCGAGGGCGGCACGATTCGTTTCATAACGCCCGATCCGAGCCTCGATCATTACAGCAGCTACGTCCGCAGCGACCTGTCTTCCACGCGCGGCGGCGATCCCAGCTACGAGTTCGGCGCGGCCGGCGGTGGCCCAATCATCAATGATGAGCTCGGCTTTCGCGTCAGCGCGTGGTATCGCCGCGACGGTGGCTATGTCGATCGCATCAGCTGGCAGGACCAGCGTCTGCTCGATTCAAACTCGAACTGGGACGATGCGAAGGTGCTGCGTGCCGCCATGCGCTGGCGTCCGCAAAGCAACCTGAACATCACCGGCAGCATTTACTACCAGCAGAATCGCGTGAACGACTCTTCGATCTACTGGGAGAGCTTCTCGAACCCCGCGCGCAACCAGTTCGCGAGCGCCAACGTTCTGGCCGCCCCTACGCGCGACCACTTCAGCCTTCCGGCCGTGAAAGTGGCCTGGGACATCGGCAAGGTATCGCTCATCTCGAACACTTCGTATCTCGACCGGCGCAACCAGAACGTTTACGACAATTCGAGTCTGTCGCTGGCCGTGTTCGCCAATTACGCGCCGACGCAGCTGTCCCCGGCGCTGTCGAGTTACCAGGCGCCCGGCTTTCTGCTGGATACACAGAATGTCTTCACGCAGGAAGTCCGCCTGCAAAGCAATGACGAAAACGCGCGGCTCACCTGGGTGCTCGGGTTGTACTACCAGCACTCGCATCAGGATGCGGCCAACAACATTCAAAATCCCTATCTCGATCAGGCATTGACCTACCTGTACGGTGCTCCGACCCAGATTCCGCTGTATCAGAACCTGTGGTTCCTGTATGCCATCTCGGATCTCACGGACCAGGAGAAGTCCGTGTTCGGCCAGGCCGACTTCAAGGTGACCGACAAGTTGACCCTGACCGCGGGAGTGCGCGTCGCCCATCATCAGTACGACAACACGCAGTTCAGCGCCGGTCCTGTGGTCGGCACCAATGTCGGGATCAACAGTGTGTCCTCGCAAAGCGATACGCCGGTCACGCCAAAGTTCGTCATCAGCTATCAGGCCGACAAGAACAACATGGTGTACGCCTCGGCTGCCAAGGGATACCGGCAGGGCTCGACGGCCGGTGCCGCGCCGATCAACTGCAAGCCGGACCTGGATGCCCTCGGGCTGACGACGGACCCGCGCACCATCCAGCCGGACTATGTATGGAGTTACGAGCTCGGCAGCAAGAATCGCCTCGCCGGCGGACGGCTGCAGTTGGACAGCAGCGTCTATGAGATCACCTGGAAGAACATCCAGTCAGGCCTGATTCTGCCCATCTGTAACGTGCCCATTACCGCGAATTTCGGCAACGCCACCAGTAAAGGCGTGGACGCGCTGGCGAACTTTCTGGCCACAGACAATCTGTCGCTCGGCTTCTCCGTGGCTTACGCGGACGCGAAATTCACCACGACCACCTACGGTTCAGGCGGCAAGGTGATTCGTTCGTCGGGCCAGCCGCTGTCCATCGTTCCCTGGAAGTTGGCCGTGTCCGCCCAATACGACTTCCAGGCCTTCGGGCGCGGGTCATACTTGCGACTCGACGATCAGTACTCGAGTCACGACAACACCCCTCTGGATCTGGCTTCCGCCAGCACCGATCCGACAATTCCCCGCCCGCCGGCTTACAACCTGTTGTCGGCACGATTGGGAACGCGATTCGGAGGCTGGGATGTCTCGATCTACGGGACCAACCTTCTCAACGAGCATCCCGAGCTGCAGCGCTACCGGGACACGACGACGACCTCACTCTATAGAGCGTTCACGCTGACCCCCATGACTATTGGTGTGACCGGCCTGTATCGATACTGACAGACCGTGGCGCGCGGTGTGCTGAAGTGATTAATTTCGGCTCACCGCGCGGTCCGTCGAAGGCCTCAGCTGTTGCGGCGCCCTCGATCGCTCGCGCCGTGCAGTGAGAATTCAACGGGGACGAGCGCAACTGCTGCGTGAGCGATCCCTCCATCCAGGTACGGTTTGAATACTGCGCGCTGCACCGCCTTGCACGCCGCTTCGTCGAGTCGCGGATGGCCGCTGGAGCGGTAGACGTTGATACTGCTTGCGTGTCCTGCCTCGTCAATCAGTACTCGCAGAATGACGAGACCTTCTTCTCGGGCATGTTTCGACTCGGGCGGATATCTCGGGACGGGCGGCTCGAGGTAGGCAACCTCCGACAACTCAGGTGCCGCGGCAGCGCCAGTGCTGTTGGCTGAGACAGCGGGTGTCAGCGCAGGAGAGGGCGGCGCCTCGGTCGGTATCTCCGTCTGGACCGGCTCATCCAACACAGGCACATCCGGTGCTGTGACCGCAGGCGGCGCGAGAGTAACCAGAGCAGGCTCCGTCGGACGCGGTGGGACCTGCTCTGCAGGTTGCTCTTCCAGGAAGTCAACAGTGATGGGCGGCAACTGCGGACGCGCTTGCGGCGCATAAATCCCGAGCGCGAACAGGACGACGACTCCGGTATGGGCGCCGAGAATCAGCAGTCCGATCAGGCCATGCCGCGCCAGGCCGCGTCGCGCGGGACCGTCATACGAGGTGCTTGCCGCAATCATGTCCTGAGCGTATCCCGACCTTAATGCGATTGCAAATGAGAATGATTTGCATTTACGATGTTCCCTCCGGCGATAGGCCGCAAGAAAAATGACGAGGTCGAGGGTTACATGCCGAATTCCACATCACGCCGTCTTTTGGCCGCGGCGGTTCATCTGGCCCTGGGAGCGAGCTGGAATGCCATGGCCGCCGACTCGAGGGCATCTGAGGCGAGCAGCGACAGGCCCACATCCAGGAAAGAAACCCAGCTCGGTACGATCGCCGTCGATGAGACCGTGAGTGAGTACAAGGTCGATCGGGTGGAGTCGCCGAAGTACACCGAGTCTGTGCGCGACACTGCCCAGACCATAACCGTCATACCCTCGGAGTTGATCCAACAGCAGGGGACGTTGCTGTTGCGGGATGTGCTGCGACAGAACGTTCCAGGGATCACATTTGGCGCGGGCGAGGGCGGAAGTTACGGCGATAGCATCAACATTCGCGGTTTCACGGCCACCAATGACATTACCGTCGATGGTGTGCGCCAGAGCGCCAACACCACGCACTCGGATCCATTCGATACCGAGGCCATTGAAGTGGTTCAGGGCAGCAGCTCGGTCTATTCCGGAGCAGGCGCGCTCGGCGGCACGATCAACTTCGTCTCCAAGCTGCCGCGTGCTGTCGATTTCGTAAATTTCAGCGCGGGAGCAGGCACCGCCGACTATGGACGTGCTACGGCGGACGTCAATGAGCGGGTAGGCGCTCCCGATCTTGGCATGGCGTTGCGCCTCAACGCCATGGTGCATCGCAATGAGGTCGCCGATCGTGATGTCACGAGTTATACGCGCTGGGGGCTGGCGCCCTCGTTTGCCATCGGCCTGGACACCCCGACGCGGTTCACTCTCGCATATCTCCACGAGCACGATCGCAACCTCCCGGAGTACGGCATACCGCTACGTAACTTCGCGCCGGTGCCGGGCGTCAGCCGCAGTAACTACTATGGTTTCAGCAACGTTGATGTGGAGAAGATCGGCGACGATGCCCTGACGGGAATTCTGACTCACGACTTCAATACGAGCGCGACCATTCGCAATCTCACGCGGCTCGAACAGTACGACCGCTACAGCATTACTGATGCCGCGGAAGGACGCATTTGCTTCGCACCAGGTCAATACCCTCTTGGCACTAACCTGCAGGCGCCTGGGACCGCGCTACGGTGCGGGGCGGCGGGCGCCAGCCCGCTGGAAGGCATAGGCGGACCCACCTACACTCCGGGAGGCCCGATCGGCAATTTGCGCGACACCCGCAACCGGATCGCCGCGAACCAGACAGACCTCACACTGCGTTTCGCTACCGGGACCATCCATCACACCGTGGTTGTCGGCGCGGCGTTTTCGCGCGAGTGGTATTGGCAAACTCTCGGCGGCAAATATCGCAATCCCAACGGCACCACGTATCTGCTCCTCCCCGAGCCGCTCTATGATCCCGGTCACCATTTTGCCCAGCCATTGAATCTCACAGTCTCGAGCCGGGCCCGCTCGAGGCTCGATGATCAGGCGGGCTATGTATTCGACACCCTGAAGTTCCAGGAGCACTGGCTGCTGGGAGTCGGCGCGCGTTACGAGCACTACAAGGCGCGGTATGAGAATTGGATCGCAACCCCGCCGGCCACCCTGACTACGGCGCCCGGACCGCTCGTCCCTGCGGCTACCAACCCGCTGGTGAACGATAACAACCTGTTCTCCTACCGGGCGACGTTGCTGTACAAGCCGGTGGAGGCAGGCAGCATCTATGCTGCCTTTGCCAACGCCAAAATTCCGTCAACCACCACTGTCAACGGCAGCTGCTCGACCAACTGCAACGTCGCACCGGAAAGCGACCTCAACTACGAGGTGGGTACGAAGTGGGATTTCTTCGGCGAGCAGCTCTCATTCACGGCGGCCGTCTTCCGCACCGATCGCCGAAACTACCTGGTCGCCTCAGGCGATCCGAACGTCCCGCAGCAGCAGCTGGATGGCAGGGCCCGGGTTGACGGCGAGCAGCTCGGGGTGGCCGGTAACATCACGCCACGATGGTCCGTGTTCGCCAACTATGCGCACCTGCGTAGCGAAGTCCTGCAGAGTGTCTCGGATCACACCCAGGCAACCACGGGAATCGATGCGCAAAAGGGCAATCCGCTGGCCAATACGCCGGGGAACTCGGCGAACCTGTGGACGACTTATCAGCTCTCACACGGATTCACACTCGGCTACGGAATCAATTACACCTCGTGGGTGTGGGCGACCGCGGGTAATGCAACACCGACGGCGCTTTACAACCGGGCAACCATCCCGGGATTCGTGCTGCATAACCTGATGGCGTCCTACGACGTGAGCCGGGCCGTGAGCCTGCAACTGAACGTGCTCAATCTGTTTGACAAGGAATATTTCAGTCAACTGCGCACGGTATCGACCACCAGTGGCTGGGTCTACCCCGGCACGGGACGGACCGCGATCCTGACGGCCATGGTCTCGTTCTAAGGGAGTCCGTCACCATGATACTCCATGTCCCCAACGTGTTGAGTCAGGCACAGGTGAGCGAATTCCGGCGACGGTTGGCCGAGGCCGACTGGGTCGATGGGCGCATCACCGCCGGGCATCAGTCGGTGCTCGCCAAGCATAATCTGCAATTGCCGCAGAGCAATCCGGTCGCCCGGGAACTGAGCGCGGCGGTGCTCGCCGTGCTCGAGGGCAGCTCGTTGTTCTTCTCAGCCGCATTGCCGCGCCACATCTTTCCACCGCTCTTCAACTGCTACCGCACGGGTAACGTTTTCGGTAATCACATCGACAACGCCGTCCGTTACGACACCTCGGTCCAGCCGCCGCGACCCATACGCACCGATCTTTCGGTGACCCTGTTTCTGTCCGGTCCTGAGGAGTATGACGGCGGCGAGCTGGTGATCGAAAGCTCCTCGGGGGTGCATCGGGTCAAGCTGCCCGCCGGCGATCTGGTGTTATATCCGGCGACCAGCATTCACCGGGTCGAGGCCGTTACCCGTGGCGAGCGGCTCGCTGCGTTCTTCTGGTTGCAGAGCATGGTCCGCGAGACAGGTGAGCGCCAGCTGCTGTTCGATCTGGACCAGGCGATTCAAAGGCTCAGCCGCGTGCGTCCGGAGCAGTCGAGTCTGATCGAGCTGACTGGTGTCTATCACAACTTGCTGCGACGTTGGACCGAAGTATGAGCCGCATGCGCATTCACAGGCTGATTCGCCAGGTGCACATATGGGCCGGTGCCTGGGGCGCGCTTGCCGCGGTGCTGTTCGGGGTTAGCGGATTTCTGCAAAACCACCGTGGCGTGCTGAAACTCCCGCAGGGCGCTGCTGCCGAAGTCTCGAGGATCGAGGTTGCCGTCCCGGAAGAGGCGCGTGTTTCTGCGGTGGCGCTGCAGGGCTGGCTGGCCGATTCGCGTCAGTTGCAACTCGAGGTACAGCGAGGACCGCAGGCTCGTGCCGGGGGAGGGGACGGCCGTTGGAGGCTGACGGGCGGCAACGCCCGCACCACCGTTCAGGCCGAGTACATTCCGGGCTCTGCGACGGCCACCGTCCGCGCCAGCGTGCAAAGCCCGCTGGCGGTTGTCGAACGCCTGCACAAAGGGATTGGCGGGGGTGTCGTCTGGATATTGCTATCAGACAGTTTTGCTGTGGGAATGGTCGCTCTCGGCGCGAGCGGCCTCGTCATGTGGTCGCGCGGCCGTACGCCCCGACAGATGGTTGTCAGCATTGCCGCCGTCGCCGCGCTCGCGCTTATTCTGGTAGGCGCGAGCGCGGTTGTCTGAGCTGTCCTGCGACGAGTTTACTGCCGGTCCCAGACCGCGGTGTTGCGGACCGGCTTGCCGTCGCGGCCGGTGCCCTCCTGATGAGAGGTCCGTGTCTTCCCGTCTGCCGAAATCTCGACCGTGACTTTCATGACTTCCTTGCCGTCATGGGTCGTCTCGATAAAATCGTAAGAGCGTTTGTCGATCAGACGGAAGGCATTGAATTCGGCGACGGGGTTACCGACATCCTTGTAACCCTTGCCGTCGAACTTGCCGCCGCGCAGCTCCATATGCATGGTCGGCTTCCCCTGCGGGGATTTCGAATCGATGACAATGTCGAAGCTGTCTGGCCCCGTTGCGGTCATCGCATAGGTCCGGACGGTGCCCTCCGGAGGCTTGCCGACCTGATACTGGCTCTTCGCCACATTCAACTTCCAGACGCCGAGCCACGGGCCTTGCACCGAGGGTGCTGGCGTGTCGGCGCTCGCAGTGCCGACGACCAGACACAGCAACCCGGCTCCGACGATCATTCGACTCATCCGCATATATGTCCTCCTCACTCGTCATGTCCCTGGTGATCGTCCCGACCACGCAGGAAGCGCAACAACACGCGATTGAACTGTGCGTACTGCTCGAAGTACGAGCTGTGTCCGGCCTCGCCGAACACGGCCGTTTGGGCGCCGCGGAAGTGGCTGGCGACCACGCGCAGCTGCGCCGGCGGCAGGTAAAGATCCGCAGAGCCGGTGTACAGCATTGCCCGTACCCGCAGTGACTCGATGGCCGGCCAGCCGATGTTGTTGGCGAGCGGCTGGCTGCCTTTGCCTGCCTGCGAAACCAACTGCAGCCAGCGGGCGACGCCCGGACGGTTGGCGGCGCGGTAGGAGGGGCCCAGCTCGCGAAAGTCGTCCGGACAGCCGAAGAACGCATCCGGCAGCAGAAAGCCGGTGGTCTGGTTGAAATCCGGAGCCGAGATTCCGAAAAAGCTGTTGCCGGCCATCAGGGAGAGCAACTGCTCCTGATACGAGACCGCGAAATCAACGGCGGTGAAGCTGCCGGCGGCCGTGCCGACCAGGTGGCAGCGCGGAATTTTCAGAGCCTGCAGGAAGTCGTGCAGGTCCTGGGATCCGGGCGGGCTGCTCGCGGTCGGCGGATCGGACTGATAGTGCCCGCGCTGCGAATAGGCGATCACCCGATAGCCGGCTCGCGCCAGGACCGGCTGCTGATAGCCCCAGTTGAGCGCGCTGCCCGTGTTCGCGTGCAGGAGTACGACCGGCTCACCCTTGCCGCCTGTATCCCAGTACCACAGGCGCGCCCCGTCAGGCAGCGTCACATACCCCTGCTTGGCTGGCACCTGTGCGGGCTCGGGCTCCCAGGTTGTCTGGGCGGGTAAGGCGCAAGCCTCGTGCTCCCGGTCGCAGTCGCCTTCCGGCGCCGCCCGCGCGGCCCCAGCCGCAATATAACTACTCCCCGCGAGCGCCGCGCCTTGGAGGAAAGTCCTTCGATTGAAATCGCGCATGCCGTTCTCCCCAACGTGTGTCGACACATCTTGTGAGTCGCACGGGCCGCAGTGACGGCCAGGCGCTTCGATGGAGTTAAGCTAACACGCGAATCAAACTATTGACAATTGCTTACGATGCCATGCCGTGCCGGTATCGCGGCGATGCCTTATTTGCATCAGGTGTCGCGCCGGCGCTTGCCGCAACGCTCGCGGCAGCCACCGGACCCCGGGGCAAAGGTTGCTGGTCAGGTCCGATAACCGCCGGACAGTCCCGGCGGAATGGCCTACGTTGGCTGAAACCGATGTGGGGCACCTATGAGAAATGCACTGGCGCTGGCTGCAACCTGCGTGGCCGCCTTGATGTTTGGTTTGGAAATTTCCAGCGTTCCGGTCATTTTGCCGGCCCTGGGAAATCAGCTGGGGGCTGACTTCGTCGACATGCAGTGGGTCATGAATGCCTACACCATTGCCTGCACGACGGTGCTGATGGCGGTGGGGGCGCTGGCGGATCGTTTTGGGCGGCGGCGGCTTTTTGTTCTAAGCCTGGTGTTGTTCGGTCTCGCATCATTGGCGTGTGGCACGGCGCAGAGTATCGCTGTGCTGATTGCCAGTCGCGCCGCTCAGGGTTTGGGCGGTAGCGCCATGTTGACCTGTTTGCTGGCCATACTGGCGCAGCAGTTTCGCGAGGGCGCCGAGCGCGCCAGGGCCTTCAGCATCTGGGGCGTGGTTTTCGGCGCCGGCCTCGGCCTGGGGCCCGTTGTTGGAGGTTTGATTGCCTCCCTGGCCGGATGGCGCTGGGTGTTTCTCGTCCATGTGCCCATCGCCGCCGTGACGCTCGTTGCGGCTCTCGCGACCATCCCGGAATCCCGTGACACGCATCCGCAGCCGCTGGATGTCGGCGGTATCCTGCTGCTGTCGCTGGCTGTCCTGGGTCTGAGCGCATTTCTGATGGAAGGGCCGCAATTCGGTTTCGGGAGTCCCTTCATTGTCGGGATTGCGGTCGCGACCCTGTTGAGCGTCGTTTGCTTCGTCCACCTCCAGAGGCGCAGTGCCCAGCCCCTGTTCGATTTCTCCATCTGGCGGAACCGGCGCTTCTGTGGCGCCATCCTCGGGTCCGCGGGCGTCAATTTCAGTTTCTGGCCGCTGATGATTTACCTGCCGATCGACTTCCAGAATGGTCTCGGTTATGACCATGCCACGACCGGGCTCGTGCTGCTCGGCTATACCCTGCCGGTGCTGCTGCTGCCGCCGCTCGGCGAGTATCTCGCGCTGCGCTATCAACCGCGCCTCGTCATCCCGTTGGGGCTGTCGATCACCGGGCTGGGTTGTGTGTTGATCGCATGGGGGAGTGCCGTGGCGGCGCCGAGTTGGTTGACTCTGTTGCCTGGATGTCTGCTGGCGGGCGCGGGAGTGGGTCTTGCGAACACCTCCATCACGAACACAGCCACCGGCTCGGTGCCGCCGCGGCGCGCGGGCATGGCCTCGGGAATCGACATGACGGTCAGGCTGGTCACACTGGCCGCCAACATCGCCTTCATGGGCATTCTCCTGGTGACGGGGGTTCGGCTGGCGTTAGCCCGCTCCCTGCCTGCAGGCGCGGGGACACCGGACTTGTACGCGTTGGCCGAACGCCTGGTTGCCGATGGCCCGGCGTCAGCCGGCGGCGCAACAGCGGGGCCGCAACTGGAGGCGGTTCTGCGCACAGCGCTGCAACACGGCTTTTGCCTGGTGACCCTCTATGCCGGCGTGGGCGCGCTGCTCCTGGGAGCTCTGATCTACGTAGTTTTCGGTCGCAGTCGCACGGCGTCGGCGCCCGGGCTCGAGCTCGTCCGATTTTGACCGATCACTGTCCGATTTGGTGCGCGACGCGGCACGCGCGGGACGGTTTCATAGGCGGGAACATTTCGAGGGAGGGTCTATGCGACAGCGTATGTTGGCGCGCGCGATGGTAGGAGCTCTGGTTACCACCGTTGCGCTGTGCACGTGGAAGTTGTCACCTGCCGCGAAGGGCGGGTTACCGCCCGATCTGGCGGCTGCAGCGGCCGATTATGATCGGGCGCAGGTGAAGGGGGACAAGGAGCTGCTCAACCGCTCGCTGGCGGACGATTATCATCTCGTGAACGGTGCGGGGCAGGTCTACACGAAGGAGCAGTTTGTCGCAGACTCAATCGACCCGGCTTCGAGCTTGGAGCCATACACCGTTGAGAATCCGATCGAGACGGTTTGGGCCGATGGCGCGGTGCTGGCGGGTGAGGTTCGTCTCAAGGGCAAGGATCACGGCAAGCCGTTCGACGCGCACGCTCGCTTTGCAGATATCTGGCGTAAACGCGGCGGAGTCTGGCAGGTCGTTTTCACCGAGGTCACCCGGCTTCCTGGCGGGAAGCCGGGTGAGATCTCTCATCAGTAGCGGCCGCCGCCTCTGATCTGCGTGCCGGTCACTGGATCGAGGAAGAACCGCCTGAAGTGCGGCTCGTCGTCGAACATGTTGTCGAATGACCCGGCAACGACGTCGAACGACATCCTCTGCGGGGCCGCTTTGAAGGCCGGCGCGCGCAGACCGTTGCTGCCGTCACGCTTTGACGGGCCGTCGATGTAGTTGAGATTCCAGGTGTCTTCAATGAATCTCAGGATCGATGACTGGTCGGTCAGTGTGTGATCGACGTAGTTCACCTTCGTCCACGGCGAGACAACACTCAGCACCAGGCGCGGGCCGAAGCCGCAGCGTCCCTGGATGGCATCCGCCTTCGGTGAGCCGCAATTGCCGCCATCGGCCGGGTTGACGAAGTCGAAGGTCGGCGCCGCCGATGGGTTGAGGAGCGGTGGCGTGGCATGGTCATACCAGCCATCGGAGTCATCCCAGGCGATGAATACCACGGTGCTATCCCACTCGGGCGAGCGCTGCAGCAGGTTGATGGTCTGTACCAGGAAGCGCTGTTCCGCCAGCGGGTCAGATTCGCCACCCGGATGGCCGTCGTCCCGGTTGATTCCTTTCAGGAAGGAGACCGCGGGCAGATTGCCATTCTTCAGTGCCGCGTAAAAATCCAGCAGGTCGTACTGGTGGTTCGCCTGATCGCTGCGGCCAATCATGGCCACCGATGAGGGCGGCACGTGATGCGGGTTGCGGGTGGAGGCGTAATACTGGAACGGCGAATGGTGTGGGTTGTAGTCCCCTCGCACTGTATGAACGGGACTGGAGCTACCATCGAACCAACCGTTTGCATCAGGATGCAGCACGTGCGCCGCGTTGCAAACTGCCGGCGTGAACTTGCTGTTGCCGATGTTCTGCGCCTGCCCATCGTTCGCGGCGCCTCCAAATGATGGAGTGCCGAAGGGGTCATTGCTGACATCGGCAAGGGGGTGAGTCGTATCCGTGGCCGCCGGATTTGCCTTGGCGGCGGTGCGGAAACCGCCCGCGAACCAACCCCAGGTAACGCCCTTTTCGTTCAAGAGATCACCGACATTCTTCCCAGTCATCTCAACGGTCTGTGCCCCCGCGACTGTTCCGCCGTGGTCGTTGCCGCAGTCATCGAGGTAAGGATCCAGGTCGGTCATCAGTGTGCCCACCACCACCGGCTGCGGTTGGGGGAAACCCACTTCATCCACATTCAAGGTTGTCGGGTTCTTCGGGTCAACGAAGAACTTTCCCGCGATGGTCGCGTTCGCCGTGGTGTCCGTGAGTTGGCCTGTAGATCCCTTAGTCGTTCCCTTGAAGGTGTGGATTACCGCATTGCCGGTTTGTCCGGAGACCAGATTGAGCGCGCCGGGTGTCGAGGGCCCGTACGTCGTTCCCCAGGAGTTGTCGCTGATGGCAAAACGCTGCGCCCAGTTCCACATGGCGGTCACGGTGTTGCCGTCGAAATAGCCCATGACGGTGGATCCGTCCGTGGCGCAACCGGTGCCGTTCTGGTTGTTCTGCTGCGGGAACTTGTCCATGAAGCCGGCGTCCGTTGCCAGCTGTTCGCCGTCGTAGTCGTGATTGTTGCTGCAGGTGGCGATCTGCTCGCGACTCATGCGGAACGGATTGGCGTGGTGGTTCGGGTCGAGTCCGGTTTCAGGCCCCACCTGGGTATTCGGGTTGAAGTCGTGCAAACCGACGTTCACCCGCTCGGGGAACTGGCTGTTGCCGTCGGTGAGTCCGTTGACCGTGGGCGTTCCCGCCTTGGCGACAAAGCGGATGCCGTCCGTATTGGCGGCGTCGGGGTAGGTCGCGAAGTAGTGATCGAATGAAGCATTTTCCTGAAAAATGACCACTACGTGCTTGATGTGCCGTGTAACAGGACCCCTGTCGCGGTAGTCGTTGTCCTGATCGGCCGCGGCCAGCGAGGCCGATATGATCCCGCAGGCAGCCAGGGTCGAGGCCGCCAGGCGAGTGAGAGATTTTCTTGTGGGGCTGAAACGCCGGTAATTCACGATGTTCCCCTTAAGTTATGTGAGGGCGAGACCGGATTGATCGAAACAGTTGACTTCAGTCGAAGCTTGGTCAATCTGTTTGCGGCGGATGCTAGGGGGGCTTTGTGACACTTTTTGCTGATGCATCCGGTGCCCGGTTGCCTTTCGTGTTCCCGGCGCGCTTTGCAATAAAAACGTCTTCCGCGGGGTGCACAATCCCGGAATAAAGACGGCGCGGTCGCAATCCTGTCTTGATGCACATGGGGCGGTCCGTTCCCGAGCCCGTTGGCCATCGTGGAGCTCATGAAAAACCATATCTGCCGCCTCGCTGCGTGCGCATTGTGGTTGTGCGCAGTGTCTGAGGAGGGCTGGGGTGCTACGCCGGGGGGAGTCACGGGCGAACTGAATGTAGCCTCAGCACAATTCAGGTCGTACGTTCTCGAGCAGACCGAGGGGAGCCTCACTGCCGTTCGGCTCATGCGAGATCGGATCGCGGCTCATGATCTTCCCGGCGCACAGCGAGCGTGGCTCGCCGCGCGGGCTGGGTGGGAGAGCTCGGAGATAGTGACTTCGGAGTGTTTCCCCGATCTCGATCGTGCCATTGATGCGTGGCCTGACGGGGAACGGGGTTTTCATGCGATCGAGGCGCGGTTGTTCGGCGCTCACAGTACGGATGTGCTGGCCGCTGCGGACGAGCTCATCCGCAACCTCACTGAGCTCGAAGGCCAATTGCGAGGCACGACCCTGACGCCTCAAAGTCTTCTGAACGGAATCGTGCGTCTGACGTACGAGGTTGGAGAGGACAAGGCCGGAGGCGGGGAGTCACCGTTTAGCGGGAACTCCCTCGCGGAGATAGGGAACAATGTCACAGCCGTCGCGGCGGTCTATCAAAAGGTGTTCGCGCCACAGGCTAGGCGGAAACAGGCCGGAGCCTCGAGTCAGGTGTCCTCGGACCTGGGCCATCTGCAGAAACTCGTCGCGGTGCCGCGTCTGAGTGATGTGGATCAAACAGCACTGCGTGAGGCAAGCGAGACTCTGACCGCTGATCTGGCCAGTCTGGGACAGCAGTTGGGGCTCGAGAAGCCTTCATTCGGTAATTGACCATGCGCGTGAAGGCCTCATCTGTCACGGTTGCTTTGCTTCTGTGCGCCACTGCGCCGGCAATTTTCGCCGCGGAATACATCGGCGCCGGGGGGCTGCTGCCGGCGGGCACGGAGTTGGGGGATTATGCGCCCGATCGGCCCCGGGAAGTCTTCAGGTCCGAAACGCGTGGCGGACGTCAAACCTATCTGGGAGTTCTGGGCGACATTGCCTTTAACTCACCGTCGATTCTCGGGCCCGTCGCACGTCAGGCCGGCATCAGCTGCAACACCTGTCATGTCAATGGCGCGAGCAATCCGCGACTGTTCATTCCAGGACTGGCAACGCGGCCCGGCACCTTTGATACGACGGGGGCTCTGTTCAATCCACAGGCCGACGATGGTGTGTTGGATCCCCTGGCCACACCGAGTCTTCGTGGCGCGCATTTGCTCGCGCCGTACGGGCACGACGGCCGGACCTCATCTCTCGGCGACTTCGTTCGAAACGTCATCGTAGCGGAGTTCGGCGGCCCGGAACCCTCGCGCGAGATCATGGACGCGCTCGTAGTGTATATCGAGGATATCGACTTCGTACCCAACCGGCGGCTCGCCGCCGGTGGCGGCCTGCAGGAGCCGGCTACGGCTTCCGAGCGGCGTGGCGCAGCGTTGTTCCACAAACCGTTTCCGCATGATCCCCAGATGAGCTGCGCGGGATGTCACATTCCGAGCGCGGCGTTTGTCGATCACCGTCAACATGACGTGGGCTCGGGCGGGGAGTTCAAGACGCCGACCCTGCGCAATGGAAATTTCAATGCTCCTTATTTTCATGACGGACGTTATGGCAGCTACATGCAGGTGGTGGCGCATTTCGACCGGGTGTTTTATCTGGGTTTGACCCCCGATGATCGCAAGGACCTCGTCGCCTACCTGCAGGCCATAGGGGATGGCGAGCAGGGTCTGGTGGCAGACGATGCCGACGCGCACCTGAGCGAGATAACTCGATTCAGTACGGTTCTGGACACCGCGCTTGCAGAGCACAATGGTGCGGTTGCCACGCTGGCGGTTGATACGATCGATCGCGAGCTGCGGGAGCTCACCGAGTGTTATCCCGATCGGAAGGATCCAACAGTCAGCGGCGGGGTGGAGCAGCGCAGTGCTGCCCGAGGGGCCCTCAAAGCGAGGGTGCTCGAGTTGCGGATGATTGAGCGGTATTTGCACGACGGGCAATTCGCCGCGGCCGCGGCGGATCTGACGCGCCTGCATGCTTCGCTTGCGCAAATGGCCTCGGTCCTCCATGCGGCCGAGCCATGGTCGCTCTTCAATCGCCAGGTCCATGACTCGCATTTCGCGGCATTGCGTAAGCTGAATCTGCGGGCTATCGATCCCGCCTCCGCCGCCCGTCCACGGGTCGACCTCGATTGACGCGCCATTTCGGTGAGATATTTCGATACCGCCGCCGCGATTTCGTCCTGCACCTTCAAGCGATCACCGGCGGGTCGGTCGTAGGTTTGCGACCAGATCACGTAGCCATCCCTGGCGCGAACCAGGCGCACCGCGATCCGTAACATCGGCCCGGACTTACGGATGCTGCCGTCCACCAGATAAGTCACGCCGAGGGCGGTTCCGATGCTCGCCAGCGGTACCTGTTTGCCTTTGTAGTAAAAGGAGGCGGTGGCGGCGGGAACATTGAAGGCGCCGACCTTGCTCAGTTTATCGATGAGCTCTTCGGTCATGCCGTCGGCGAAGTACTCTTCGGTCATCTCCTGTGTGGTCAGATCCAGAAACGGTAGAACGGCAATCGATTGGCGTGGCGCGTCGTACAGATAGAGCCAAAAACCGACTGCCGCTGCGGCAAGCGCTGCCGTGCATACAAGGATGAGGGCAAGGCGTGGGCGCTTTGGAACAGGGGTGGCTATCGATAGCGTCTCTGCGCATGGGCTGACGGGTGCCACCATGCGATATCCCATTCGCGGCACGGTTGCGATGTACTGGGGTTCCTTCGGATCGTCACCCAGTAAGCGCCTCAGCAATGTGATGGCCTGATAGACGGAGTCCGGAGTGACCGCAACGCCGGACCAAACGTGGTCGAGCAATTGATTGATGCTCACCACTTCACCGGCATGATCAGCGAGATACAGCAGCAGGCGCAGAGCGCGCGCATCCACGCGAACGCTCTCCCCATTGCGGGACATCTGCGCTAGTGCCGGGTCGACCTTCCAGTCCCCGATTTTCAATGGCACTGAAGTTGGACGATCCATGGCGCCAAAGTATATCGACGGCGGCGCGCGCCTCCTATATGGGGTGCCATTGGTGAAACCGGACGCGTTATGACGCCTCGCGCCTCTGCCGCCCCGCCGTCCTGCTAATGTAGGCCTCAGAAGTAGAAGAGGTGGGCTGTCATGCAAGCGCGGGCAGCGTTCCGGTCAGGGGCTGGAGTAGCCTTATTATTTGCAGCGGCTGGCGCGATCGCCACGCCGCCTGGCGGACCCGCTCCGGCGCGGCAATCGCCGGAGGTTATGTTATATATCAGCCATCCCATCGGCGCCGGCAGCGGGGGCTTCAAGCTTCCCAATCTCAGCCTGCGGATCGGGCAGGCCCGTATGGGCGGCAACATGGGCAATCCGAGCGCCGGCGATCCGTTGCAGCATCGCGAGCTTTTCCGGGTGGAGCTTTTCAGGAGCCAGGCGGCGCCCGCCCTCGACCTGCACTTGCGCCTCGGCGGCCGCGTCACCTATGACTTGAAGCGCGGGACGTTTGGTTTGCGCGCCAACAGGCCCGACGCGAAGCCGGGCCTCCCCAAGTGAGCTCGAGTGGCCCTCAGCGATGCAACAGGTCGTCGCAATCGGTACCGCCGCGCGCCACACAGCGGTCATAGGCCTTGTGTCGCTCCTGGTCGCGCACCGAGTCACTCTCCGGTGTGTTGGAGTTCACCGGGGCGTTGAGAATGGCATCGCAGTCGGTGCGGCCTTCCGCCCGGCAGTGCTCGAATTCGGCCCGGCGCGAGTCGTCGCGTGAAGCCGCCACGTTCATGCGGTGCTCTTCGGTGGCGCACCCGGTTGCGAAGATCATCAATGCGGTCAGAGCAAGCGACGCCGCGGACATTACGCCCTGCATGTTTCCGCTCCCCTCCGGCTGAGCCGGAGCTGTTGGTGATGTGTCTGGGTTAACCTGCAGCAATCGCTGTACCCGCGCCGCAGGTCAATACACCAACCTAACCTGGCGTCAGTGAGAGCCCTCAGTGATAGGTCACAGTCAGCAGCGGAGCGCTCGTGCTGCGATCGCTGCCCGTTGAGTCGTCGATCTGTATCAAGGTGTTGATGGCCGGACCGAGATCCTCGAGGATGCGAACTTGGAAATCGACCAATCCCTGCTGTTGCGCGGCGATCATCAGCGGTGTGACATCGACGGAGACGAAGTGATTGACGTCGGCGCTGTTCACATCGCCTTGTACCAGGACTGACGCCAGCGCGGGCTGGGCAACGCGGTCGAAATCGCTCGCTATCAGGTTGGGAGGTTGAAAGGCAACCAGGTCGACACGGATGGGCACACTGCCATTGGAAGGGTCGATGCCATCGACGCCCACCTCGAGGAACGCGGAATCGATCAACGCATCCCCAGGCACGCCCTGAGGACCGGACAGCGGGAAGTCGAGAAATGCGCGGAATTCGTCGCCAGTAGCCGGATCGATGCCCGCAAACACCGTCTGGACGGTCGAGCTCATTCCCTGCGTCACTACGAATGTCGACGGCCCCGTCTGTTCGATATCCCCGTCATAGACCGGATCGCTCACGATCTGTGTGACAATCTGTGGCGGTCCGCGGTCGCCACCGCCGCCACACCCGCCAAGTCCGAGCACGACGGCACTTGCCGCCAATAAACCATAGACCCTCACCGGCGCACTCCCTCAGTAGCGTGTCTAAATGTAATTAAGTGTAAGATACATGAGGGAGCTGAAGGTTCCCTGAATGAGGCCATTCGCGTACGCGGAAGAGTCGATGGCTCTCGACCCGGCGGCTTGGCGGTGGTCCACTGCGTCTGCGCGGATGCCGCGACAACCCCTGTGCCGCCAATGAACCTAGCCGAAGAGCGCTGCTGTCCCTGTGGCAGCAGTCGAGCGTACCAACACTGTTGCCTTGGGCAGGAGCGCGAGGTGGCGCTGCGACGCCACGACTCTGCCCTTGGGGAGTTGGCGAACGGCCGGCCGGCCGCCGCGCTGGCCGCCCTCAAGCAGGCCATAGCGTTGGATCAGCAGTGGGGTCCGGCGCATCGCCACCTGGGGATCGCTCTGCAGGAGCTTGGGCGCCTCGAGGAAGCCGAAAGCGCATATCGGGAAGCACTGCGCATCGATCCGGCCGACGCAGCGTCCTATCTCAACCTCGGCGAGTTGCTGCATGCGCGCGGCCACTATCCGCAGGCGCAGCAGTGTTTTGTGAGCGCATTGCGGATCAGGCCGACGCTCAATCAGGCGCGGCTGCGTCTGGCTGACACACTGGTGGAGCTGGAGCACCTCGAGGCAGCCGCCAGCTGTTACCGGGATATCATTGCGACCAGCCCGGCACCTGGTGCGATCTACATGCAATTAGGTCGCGTGCTGTGGAAACTAGGCGACTCGAGCGGCGCGCTCGATGCGTTTGAGCGCCTGGCAATCGCAAATCCTCTCTCAGCCGCGGCTCACTACAATCTGGGCAGCGCTCAGTTGGAGTTGGAAAGGTTCGATGCCGCGGTGCTCAGTGCACAGCAGGCGCTGCGGCTGCGGCCGGGATTCGCGCCAGCCGCGACACTTTACGCGGCCGGTCTGGCAGCGACGGGTGAGCTCGATGCGGGCCTGGAGGTATTGCGGCAGTCGGAGCCTGAGCAAACCGCCGCGCGGCGCTCTCTTGATCTCGCCATCAGGTTATTGAGCTCCAGATTGTTCGATCCGGCGCGCCGCTGTCTGGAGCGCGTGTTACGAGAACAGCCTGGAGAAGCCATGGCCAGTCATCTTCTGGCCGCCTTGTCCGGCGCAAATCCCGCTCACCCCATCGAGGGTTATGTGCGTCAGCTGTTCGATGCCAGCGCGGCGACCTTCGACCAGGAGCTGGTCGCGAAGTTGGGCTACGGAATTCCTCGGGAGATGGTAGAGGCGCTGCGCGCGCTCGAATGTGCCCCGCCAGGACCTTGGGATGCTCTGGATCTGGGCTGCGGTACCGGCCTGGTGGGGATGGAAATCGCCGCCTGCAGCCGCTGTCTGACAGGGATCGATCTCGCCCCGAACATGATTGAGCGTGCCCGCGACCGCAAGCTCTACACGCAACTGCATTGTGAAGATCTGCTGGCGGCTCTGGTTCGCGAGGAGGAGCGGCAACATCAGTACGATGTCGTGACCGCCGCGGACGTATTCATCTATGTCGGGAAACTGGACCCGGTGATTGCGGCCATTCGCCGGGTGCTCCGTCCGGGAGGGCTGTTGGCATTTAGTGCTGAAGCGCTCGAAGCGGCGGATGCGGTCGAAAGCACCTCTGTCGCCGGCGGGGGTGAGGGTTATCGTCTTGGCATGATGGGGCGATACGCTCACAGCGCCGACTACATCCGGTCCCTCGCGGCGCAGAACGGCTTCGAAGTCCACCTGTTGCGCCCGACGCGCATCCGTTTCGAGCATCGCCGTCCGGTGAAAGGCTGGCTCACTGTCTGGCGCGCATGAGCGGGCTGGGTTGCATGATGATATTACCTGTTATGCTCGAGAAGTTGACCCAAGAGGGACCGATTCAATCCGTTCGTGCAGAACGCTTGCGATCGGGCTCGAGTGAGGAGAAGAATGCACCTGCTTGACCGGCCTGTCTGGGCGACCTTGACGACGCACCATGCCAACCTGTCGGAAGGCAACGAGTTGGCACGGCGGTTCTTGCCGGACGTGAATCTCTTCGCCTCCGCTTGTGATGACTCGGCGGTATCGATCGCGGCGTTAGCGAGCTTGATCAAAAGTCCGGTGTATTTCCTGCAAGTGCCTGACATCGTGGCCCCACCGGGTCTGGTGGAGGTCAAAGCAGGCACGTGCGTGCAGATGGTCGCCGCGCAGAATAGGGCTATTGAGGTCCGGCGCGATGATATGGTGACGCTCACGGACGAGGACGCGCCTGAGATGTTGAGTCTGGCCCGGCTCACGGAGCCCGGGCCCTTCATGCCGCGCACTCACACCATGGGCACTTTCCTGGGCGTTCGGATCGACGGGCGGCTCGCGGCCATGGCGGGTGAGCGTATGCGGTTTCCCGGTTATACCGAAGTCAGCGCGGTCTGCACTCACCCGGATTTTCGCGGACGAGGTCTGGCACGCCGTCTTTCGGCGGCTGTCATGACTGACATCGTGGCGCGTGGCGAACGGCCCTTCCTGCACGCCTGGAAGACTAACTACGCCGCCATCTCACTCTACGAAAACCTGGGCTTCACGATCCGCGCGGACGTGAATGTGCTGGTCATGAAGCCCAGGGATTGAGGCGCTGGCGTCGGGGGCGGCCGATGGGCTGGCAGTCTTCCTGATCGCTGCCCCCTGTTTAGGACTACAGCCGTAATCGTTTTAAGTTTACACGTGTAGACGCTGCCGTCCAAGAGGAGGTCCATGCAATCGGTCCAAGCTCACTATGCCCAACACCTGGCTCCCGTCTACACATGGATGGTCGGTGGCGTGCCGGCCGCGATCGAGCGCGCTCGTGCGGAATTGATCTCGCTCGGGCTGACCTCGGTCAAAGCCGGTTTTGCCATCGATCTCGGTGCCGGTTTCGGCATGCATTCTATTGCGCTGGCGCAGTCCGGCTCGACCGTGCTTGCTGTCGATAGCAGCACGGAGTTGCTCGCGGAGCTGGCCCGGCAAGCCGTCGGTTTGCCGATAGAGGCCGTGCAAGCCGACATTGTCGGCTTCACCAGCCGGCTCGAGCGCTGAGGCAGATGTCGTGCTGTGTATGGGAGATACCCTGACGCACCTGCCTTGCCTCGAGGCTGTTGAATCGCTGCTTACCGAGGTAGCGGTGGCGCTGAATGCCGCCGGGCGCTTCGTGCTGACATTCCGTGATTACTCCAGTGCGTTGACGGGCGACAAACGCTTCATTGCCGTCAGGAGTGATGCGGATCGCATCCTGACCTGCTTCCTGGAGTACGGTGCGGAGCTCGTGACCGTCCATGACCTGCTGCATGAGCGGGACGGCATTCAGTGGAAGCTGAAAGTCAGCAGCTATCCGAAGTTGCGTCTTGCGCCGGACTGGGTGGCGGACAAGCTTGCCAGTCACGGTCTTCAGGTGACCCGGCTGCCTGGGCCGGGTGGCATGGTATGCCTGGTTGCCATGCGCGCCACTATATAATAGGCGCAGCTCCCTGACTGGAATCCGCAATGGCGCCTTCGAAGCACGTAATTGTGATGACGACCTGCCCCAACGATGAGGAGGCGCATCAGTTAGCGAGCGAGCTCGTCGGGAAGAAGCTGGCGGCATGCGTGCAGGCGAGCAACATCGTCAGCACGTACCGGTGGCAGGGCAGAGTTGAAACAGCCAGGGAAGTCAGGCTGTTCATCAAGGCGAAGCAGGCCGACTACGAGGCGGTGCAGGCGCTCATACTGGCGATGCACTCGTACGAAACACCGGAGGTCGTGGCAATTGCGGTCACAGCCGGGTCGAAGAGCTATCTCGACTGGATTGACGCCGAAACCGAGCGGTGATCCAGCCCGACCGCGAGGGGCCGGGCAGGATCGCTACAGTGGCGCTCGTTACTCGTGGTCTTCCGCGTTCAACTGCGCGGGGACGGGTGTCAGGGTGCCAAACAACCCATGGGCGTAGCCGTCGATTCCCGCTGCAAAGAACAGCGCGGGCCCTGTTGACGGGTGGGCTGTCGTGCCGGCTTCGTTGCCGCCGCGGTTATCAAACTCCAGGCCCCACAGGCCATCGATCGCTATGGGCGCATCGTTGGCGTCAAGCAGGTTGCCGAGGAACTTGCCCGTGACGGGGTTGAACGCTGCGATGGTTCCTCCGAAGCGGTTGCCGATCAGCAGGGCGTGGCTGAAGGTGCCGAAGTCCTGCGGAGCCAGCGCGACGCCCCACGGCGCCCGCAGCCATGAGCCATTTTCCAGATGGCGCAGGAACCTGCCCGTCTTGGAGAAGATGGCGACGAAGCCGCATTCCTCACCGCAGTTGTCGTCCGGAATCCCCTTGTTGGTGCTTTGCTTGGCGTAGGTCACGACAACCGTCTCGCCGACCGCCTGCACGTTGTAGGGCGCGAAACCTGACGGCACCCCCTCGGCGTGGAAGGGCATCTCCGAGAGCAGTGCGGGCTTGAAGTTCGTGTCGAAGGCTTCTATCCGGCCGTGGCTGAAATTCGAGACCAGCAGGAAGTGCGCGCCGTTGACTTCCACCCAGGTGAGCCCGGTAAACACCGCGCCCGTCTTCGATTGATCGACCTCGGTGATGGCGTTGGACAGGCCAACCTTTTGAGCGTTGGGGACGATGGGGGTCGCCGGTGGTCCCCAACCGGCAATCGTGCCCTCGCGAGTGGCGAAGATGAACACTGCCGGATTACCCGCGGCCAAGGCGAAGTCGGCGCTGCCGTTGAATATCATTCCGGTGGGTTGGGACGGTCCGGCAACGCCCTGCGCGTTGGGGATGGTGACGATCAGCGGCACTGCCCCGCCTGCGCCGCTATACAGAGTGGATGTTCCCGTGCCGGCGTTGTTCACCCACCACGGTGATGAAGCGCCGCGCGACAGGCCCCAGGCATTTTGCAAATTGGCGTCGATGCTGACCGCCGAGCCATCGGCATTGGCTGGTTGGGCGATGTCAGACACGAGATTGGTCTGCACATAGTTCTGTGCGGACGCGGCGAATGGGATCGAAAACAACACGCATGCGGCGGTCAGGCGCCGTGCTACTCCCATGTAGCGGCTCATAGGGCGGTTCTCCCGTTGAAGTGTTGGTAGTTCCTTGATGTCGGCCGTGCGGCTGACCACGCGAACTATAGGCGTAGTGTTCTCCGGCGGCAGCGGCTGTGGCATTGCTGGAACAGTGAAATTTGTAAGACGGGAACAAAGTTGGTTACAAAATGGGCGTCAACTTGGGAACGTCGTTTGCTGTTCCCGCAGGTGATGCCGACGAGTGTCCGTCGCCACGGCGGTGCCGGCCGGCGGTTGCGCCCGAAAAATCAACAAAACACAGGCCTGGGTCTGGGGAGACGTCGTGAATACATGTGTCACCGGTGCGCGCGCCGCGAGCTTTCTGTTGGCTTTCATCGCCTTGCTTTGCAACTGTTTTGTGCAAGGCAGTATGGCGAGTACCCAGACGCTCGCAGCCGGAAAAGCCCAGACGAATCTCCCCACCGAGACAACATGGCCGGGTGCTCAGGATCCGCCATACATCTGCTGCTGGGGCTCGCAAGGTCAGTACGTGACGTTTTCATTTGCCGTTGCCGCCACTGGGCCGACTACATTGGCGCTGCGTTACAGCGCGGGCGACGGTGCGATTACTCGCAAGATCGAGCTTGACGGTGCGACCTGGGTGGCGAAACAAACTTTTCCGGGTACGGCCAGCTGGAGTACCTGGGCGACATTGACGCTGAGCGAGACGCTATCCGCGGGCGCTCACACTCTCACTATTTTGTTCGATGTGCCTAGCGGCTCCGCCGGTTACCTCAACCTGGATAACCTGACGATTTCTCAGGCGAGCGGCACCACCTCACAGACGCTCGCCGCGGGGAAAGCGCAGACCAACCTCGCCACCGAATCGTCGTGGCCCGGCGCGCAGGATCCGCCCTATATCTGCTGTTGGGACTCTCAGGGGCAGTACGTGACCTTTTCGTTCACCGTGGCCGGCGGCCCGACGACCCTCGCTCTGCGTTATAGCGCCGGTGATGGCGCGATCACGCGCAAGATCGAGCTCGATGGCGCGACCCTGGTAGCCGACCAGGCATTTCCGGGCACGCCCAATTGGAGTACTTGGGCAACTCTTACCTTGACCCAAACTCTTTCCAGCGGAGCCCATACCTTTACCATTGTGTTCGATACGCCTTCCGGGTCGAAGGGCTTCCTCAATCTGGATAACCTGACGGTGGTCGCGGGTGTGAGCGGCGGCTCGCAGACGCTGGCCGCGGGAAAGGCGCAGACCAACCTCGCCACCGAATCGTTGTGGCCGGGGGCGCAGGATCCGCCGTACATCTGTTGCTGGGACTCGCAGGGGCAGTACGTTACTTTCTCATTTGTGGTGCCGGGCGGGTCGACCAGTCTCGTGTTGCGTTACAGCGCCGGCGGTGGCGCCATCACGCGCAAAATCGAGATTGACGGGGCGGTTGTCGTTGCCAATGAGAGCTTCCCGCGCACCCCGAACTGGAGCACCTGGACGACGCTCAGTCTGTCGCACACCTTCGCGGCTGGAACACACACGCTCACGGTTATATTCGATTCAGTGTCCGGCTCGGCCGGCTACCTCAATCTGGACAATCTGCTGGTGAGCTACGGGGGTAACACCACGCCACCACCCGTGGGCGCCACCGTTGCTCTCGGATATGCCGACAGTGCGACGGGCCTCACCCCATGGTCCGGCTCGGCCAATACGTTGTTCATCGGTGAAGGTCCGCAGTGCTGCGCCACGCACGGCCCTGACAACGGCTCGCCGGGATATGACGGAGGAGCTATCGAGGTCACGAACTCAGGCACCGCACCTCTGACGGTCAATGATGTCTCGGTTGATTTTGGCGGGGGCTCCAGCCCATCGAGTTTCGCCTTGTGGAATGGCACCGCGTCGAACCTCCTGCCGCAGACGTTGGCTGCGGGAGAGCATCTGGTTCTGACCATGACCTCGGGGTTCAACTTCGACACGTCGGATCTGTTCGGGGAGGCCTGTCATATCAACAGCGGCGTGGTCCCGGTGGTGCACGCGACTCTGAACGGTATCGTCACCGACTACATGGATGATCACCAGATCCTCAATAGTGACGGCGCGGATCTGGCTTCGTGTCCCGGCGATGTTTCGGAGCAGGTCGCCTTCTCTACCGTGGTGCCCGGCACTCAGCCGCCCGCCGTGCCTGTCAATGATGTTGCTCCTGCATTGACGGGAGTTGCGACAGAAGGGCATATATTGAGCGGCTTCGCTGGAGCTTGGAACGCCAGTCCGCCGCCGTCACTTGCCTTGCAATGGCTGCGATGTAATTCGAGCGCCGCCAGTTGTGCGGCAATCAGTGGAGCGACTACCGCGACTTACATTCCGACGGTCATGGATGTGGGTAGCACAATCCGCCTTCAAGTGACCGCCTCGAATGCGAGCGGTAAGCTCGTCCGGGATTCGGCTGCCACGGGGGTCGTCGCCGCCGGTGCCGCGGTCTCGCAAATGGGTGACATCTCCACTGGGTTCACTTCCGTCTATGTCCAGACAGTCACCGAGTTGAGCTCGATCTTCACCGCGTCTTCCTCGGGCAAGACGACTGATTTCGAGTTCTTCGCACGGGGCGCGGGCGGCACGCAGGTCTTCACGCCCAAAATATACAGCGTGGTCAGCGGTAAGAAGGGGAGCCTGTTGGGAACTGGCGCCGCGGTCACTGTGCCGATGGGGACCAACGGACGGTGGTACGTTTCAGCGCTCAGCGGCGTTCAGCTCGTCAGTGGCACGCAGTATGTGTTGGCGCTGGATCCGTCCGGCAGCAAGAGCACCTATGTTGGAGCGGAGCCCAGCGGGGAGATGGCGTTCTTCGTGGACTATGCGCCTTAGTTGAGGGCAACGCCCCGCCGAGTACGCGGCGCGTGATGCCCGGCAAGGGATGCTTGAGCACCGCGATCCGCTGCGTCAGCGGATGGTTGGATCGGCCGGCATACCGCCGTCGGTGAGGGGTGCGGTCACGTCCGTAACAACGTTTGTCGCTGTGCCGGCCGCGAAAGCGGGCGATCGGGCTCCAGGCAGCAATCCCATCGCGGCGCTCAGAGGCACCCTCAGCCATAACCAGTAGGCGGCTCGTGCGCCGACAAGGCGCCTCAGCGGGATGCGCAGTGAGCCCACGAGGACAACAGCGACGCTGGCCGCAATGGTGGGCTCTACCAGAGAGAACATTGGGCTAGTCACCCTCGAGCTCCTGGATCAGGCGCTTGAGATCGGCGACGTCTTTTCTGGAGAGTTTCTTGTGCTTGCTGAAGTGCGCCACCAGCGGTGCGACCCGGCCGCCGAACAGTCTGCCGAGCAGTCCTTCACTCTCGCTCGACAGCCAGTCCTCACGACTCAGGATGGGCGAGTAGAGATAGCGGCGACCGTCCTTCTCGGCTTGGACCGCGCCTTTTTTCACCAGGCGGCCGAGCAGGGTCTTGATGGTGGACTCTTGCCAGTCCTGCTCCCGCGCCAGCGCGGCAACGATGGCGTCGGTGGCCAGCGGACTCGAGCGCCACAACACGGCCAGGACGACGGATTCCGCCTCGCTGATGGATACAGGGGCTTTCATTGGCTCGTTCCGCTCGCTCGCTTGCTTGCGGTCACACGTGTAAACCCTGCGAGGTTTACACCTGTAGATTGCCGAGGTCAAGAACGGGCTGGAACCTCAGCGCTTGATCGCGAAGACACCCGTCACGAGCATCTGATGTTGCTCTTGATCCATGAGCTCGACCCGGTTACGTCCCTGCACCTTTGCCTGGTAGAGGGCCTGGTCCGCGAGCTGCAGAGCGCCACGTGGCGTACGGTCCGAGGTCGGCTGGATGGCAGCGACGCCGATGCTGATTGTCACCCGGGATGCTGTCCGTGATGCGCGGTGTTCGATGCCCATCTCCGCGATGGCTTGACGAGCCCGCTCCGCTACCGGACGCGCCTGCATCCCATCGACGTCGTACAGAATGATGGCAAACTCCTCGCCGCCATAGCGAGTCAGGATGTCGAGCGGGCGCCCGACGAACTTCTGCAATGTCTGGGCGACGCGGCGCAGTGCCTGGTCGCCCGCCTGATGTCCGTAGTGGTCGTTGTAGGCTTTGAAATGATCGATATCGATCAGCAGGAGTGCGAGCCCGCGGCCGCGATCCACTGCCTGCGTCCATACCTTTTCAAGGTGCTCGTCGAACACACGTCGATTCTTGGTACCGGTCAGCGGGTCGCGCTGGGCGAGCTCGGCTATGAAGCCGCCTTCAAGGAAGGACAGGCGCGAGGTCTTTTCGAGATTCCAAACGGCGATGACGCACGCGATGATGCCTCCAAGCAGGAGCACGTCGGTACGCAATGCAACCTGCGCGGATACTCCATACATGCTTGCAAATATTACGTAGGCAGCAGCGGTTGCGGCGCAGCACACGAGGGATGCGCGCAGGGGGAGGCCCAGGAAGAAGAACGGTCCAATGAAGGTGATGGGCAGCACAATCAGCATTTCCGGCTGCCCGTGAGCGACCGCATGAGCGACCTGCGCGGCGATGATGGCGTTGCGCACCGGGATGATGATCTGCGCCCAGCCGGGATAGAGCCGCTCAAACTGCGGACTCCAAGCGATCCCCGCCAGTATCAAGGAAGCGGTGACGACAAATGAGAAGTGGAGCACGAGCACGTCGCCCCCGAGTCCCTCGTAGGCTTGCTCGGCGGTGCGCAGGGCAGACAGGAGGATCGTAAGAATGGAGGCGACGCGGATGAGGGTCCGGCTATCGAGCAGGCGGCAGCGTAAGTACAGCGCCTCCAGGGTCGGCGCAAAACGCATGTGCGGCGAAGCCCGCTGCAGCTCCGCGGCGTAAGGCGAGTCAGGATAGGTACTTAGATCGAGTCTGGGCGCCTTGATCACCGGGCGATAATAAGTCCTGTGACCGGTGGAGGGATGTGATCTGCGCCCCAAGAAGGGGCTGACGGCGCGGCTACGGTGTCGCTGCGAGGAGGGGTCCCCGCAGCGACACAGATTGCCCGCTTACGGCACAGTGAATGTGGCGCGCGCTATTTGACGACGATGGTTCCGACCATCTGCGGATGAATGGAGCAGACGTAGCGGTACGTTCCCGGCTTGTCGAATTTGAACGTAAAGGTGTCGTTCTGATCGAGCGCGTCGGAATGGAAGGAGTTGTCGATACTGCGCACCGTGTGGGGCTCGCCATCGAGGTTCTTCCACGTCACTGTTGTTCCCGCCGTCACCGTAACGGAGGTTGGCGAGAACATGAACTCCTTCATGGAAATGGTCGAGCCCTGAGCTGTTGTCGTTGCTGCCGCCGGCTGCGCCCGCGTAGCGGCCACGGGCTTGGATGGCGGTGCTGACTGTGACTGCGCGCAGGCCGCAGCCGCTAGAACGAATGGTGCGAACAGAATAGCGATAGTCTTCATGTAATCACGCAAGAGTGGTGTCAGTGACGGTCAGGCCGTTGGGGTGATGCTTGAGGGTCAGTGACCTGGCTCCAAGCATGGTCGGCAGCTGATCGCTGGGCACCTTGAGCGGTCCGGGTCCGGCTCCCTGGCCGGCAGCTGGCTGCGGATAGGCGGTCGAGCGCGCCGTGTAGTAGGAGATATTGCCTTCTACCTTCTGGACGACCTGGTGAATGTGGCCGTTCAGCACGGTCACCGAGCCGAAGCGCTTCAGATAGCTGACGGCCTGGTCGGCGTCGCCTGTGCCCCAACCCCAGGGCGCGTAGATGGTCCACATCGGCATGTGTGCGAACACGACGATCGGTGTGCTCGCTGATTTGCCCTTCAGATCCTTCTCGAGCCACTCGAGCTGTTCCTGGCCGAGGTTGCCCAGGCCGTTTTGTTTGAAATTCAGCACGTTGATCAGGCTGACGAAATGCACACCCTGATGATCGAAGCTGTAGTAGCCGCGATTGTTCGACGGCTTTCCATAACGGTTGAAATACTCCTTTACCGCCGCGTCGGCGACGTCATGCTCACCCGGCGTCGTGTGCAGCTCTGTTATGTTGAGCGTCGACAGCAATTGGGACGCGGTGTCGAATTCGGAAGCCTTCGACAGGTGGGTGATATCGCCGGTGTGGATGACCAGTGCCGGCTTCTTCGGCATTGCATTCACCAGGGCGATGGTCTTGGTCAGTGTAGCGACGACATCCGGATTGGCTTCCTTGTTGAAGCCGATGTGGCTGTCGCTGATCTGCAGAAACAGAGGCACGCCACCCTTGCCACTGGCTTTATCCGCCGCCTGCGCCAGGTCTACCGGCGTCAGAATTCCAGCGGAGAGGGTAAAAAGTGTACCCGCTCCCCCGAAAGCAAGGCATTTCAGCGCCTGTCGGCGCCCCTGATCAAACGAATCTTTGGTTGACACGCCGGTCTCCTATGGTCGCTGCCCCTCATGGCAGCTAATGGGAAGATCCGGGCTCACCGGGTTCTATTCCGACGCGGTAAGCTGTAGGGGAAAAATTCCACCCTTGGGAATAAAGCTCGGTTGGGAAGGATCTGACTATAAATGGGCAAAGACGTGGATACCCGTGTGCAGCGATTCCGTGACTTGATAGAGCCTCTGCTGAACGATGCATATACGTTCGCTCGCTATTTGTCTCGCGACGCTTCGGTGGCGGAGGACATAGTGCAGGACGCTGCATTGCGTGCGTTCCGGCACGTTGATTCGTTACGAGGTGGCGAAGCTCGCGCCTGGCTTCTGAAGATTGTGCGTAATTGTTTCTACGCCTGGCGTCAGAAGGTGGGGCAAACGAACTTTCAGTCGCTCGAGTCGGACATACCAGGAGAGGATGTTTCGGCTCGAACCGAGGAAGCCGACGAGGCGCAGCTGGAACTGGATCCACAGCGTATTTTGGAACGTGCCATGAAGCGTGAAGCCGTGCGGGAGATGATCGAGGCATTGCCGGTGCAATTCCGCGAAGCGTTGGTATTGCGCGAGATCAATGATCTGTCTTATAGGGAAATTGCCGAATTGACCAGCATGCCCATCGGAACGGTGATGTCACGGCTGGCGCGCGCTCGAGACATGTTGCGCAAGATGTGGATCGAGCGTGCTGACGAAGGGGTGCTGTTATGAACTGTCGGGAATTGAGCTGTTGGATAGGACCCTTGTTGGATGGCGAGCTGGATGTCAAAAACTCCGCCGAGGTGCAGGCGCACCTCGCCGAGTGCCCTGCGTGTCAGCGGCGCTATGAAGCGCAACAGTCGATGTCGTCGAATCTGCGACGAACGAGTCTTGCGTACGCCGCGCCGGATGCGCTGCTGCAGCGGATCACGCTGGCGGTGAATACTGAGGCGTTGGGTGTGGAGGCTGACGACCTGCCGAGCGGTGCCGCGGGTGCTGGCGCTGATGCCGTTGGCTCGGGCGCTCGTGTTGGCGCTGGCGTTGATGCTGGCGCTGATGCTGGCGCTGATGCTGGTACTGGAGTTGGCTCCGGTGCTCGTGCGGATTTTGGTGCCGTGGGTGCTGTCACGTCCCTTGGCACATCTGCCGCAAACGGTGGTAGTGGGCCTGGGTCGGCGGTGTCGGACGCGGTTGCTAACGAGCCTACGTTTGCGCGAGGCGCGGCCGACCGACACGCGGCGCGTCCACGTAGCGGCGCGAGCCGCTGGCTCTTGCTGGCCGGCTGGCCGGTCGCGTTGGCGGCCAGCGCGTTGCTGGCCACCGTGCTGCTCCAACAGCGGACGGTCGAGGCTGACGATGTTGTTGCCACACATGTCCGCTCGCTGTTGGTCGATCATTTGAACGACGTGATCTCAACTGATCACCACACCGTCAAACCCTGGTTCGCGGGCAAGATCAACTTTTCGCCGCCGGTGCCGGACTTGACGGCGCGCGGCTTCGAGCTGATCGGCGGCCGGCTCGATTACCTGCAACATCAGCCGGCAGCCGCCGTGGTTTATCGTAAGCACGGCCACATCATCAACGTTCTGAGCACGTTGCCGGGAAGCGAGCTCGACAAATTGCCGCACCTCCAGCGGGTCCAGGGATACACGTTGCGCTCCTGGCATCAGGGGGGGCTGGATGTGGTTGCGATCTCCGACATCGATCCGCGCGAGCTCGTCAATCTGCAACAGGGCTACGAGACACCACCGCCACAGACCCCGGATTGAGCCGGCCCGCGCAGGGTCAAGGGTACGTACCGGGGCGGACACGCTGCAGATAGTTGACCAACAGCTCGAGCCCCCGCGTCCGCTTCTTGCGTTCGTGTATCACCACATAAAAGTGTCGAGTCAGGCGTGGCAGCTCGGTCGGCGGTATCACCAGCTCCCCTGACTTGAGCAGGTCCTCCACCACATAACGTGACAGGCAGGTGATGCCCAGTCCGCTGGCGGCCGCGCGCTTGATCGCCTCCGGGTTGCCGAACTCGATACCCGGGCGCAGGTGGTTCAGGTAGGGGATCAACTGCTGATGGATGATTTCGCGGGTGCCGGATCCCGGCTCGCGCAACAGCCACGTGGCCTTGCTCAAGGTGTCGAGCGAAATCCTTTGCTTGCGGCGGCGCGGCACGATGGGATCATGAGCGGCCGCGACCACGACCAGCTCGTCCTGCAGCCAGGGCTGCACCGTCAGGTCGGACTCGTGACAGGGCCCCTCGATCAGGCCGAGATCCAACTCGAAAGCGGCCACCTGACTTGCGATCGCGGCCGTGTTGGCAATGGTGACCTGCACGTGCCAGTTTTGTTGTGCCGCCGGCGGCAGGCTGGCGCGAAATCCGCCCAGGATGGCAGGTAGCAGATAGTTGCCGATGGTGGTGCTGGCGCCGATGCGCAGCGTACCGATGTGCGAGTCCCGGTCGAGTGCCCAGCGCTCGATCCATGCGGCGCCATCGAGAAGGTCGAGTGCCTGTGGCAGGAGCGCCCGGCCGTTGTCGTTGAGTTGCAGCCGCTTACCGACCCGATCGAACAGTTGCAGCTCGAGGAGGCGCTCCAGTTCGTTGATGGCTGCGCTGGTGGCCGATTGCGATAGGGAAATATTCGCCGCCGCGGCGGCAGTGCTGCCCGTCTCGGCAACGACCCGGAAGATCTGCAGCTGGCGCAGTGTGAGGCGTAGGGCGTTCATCGGGGAGGGAGCCTCATGCGAGATTAACCTATCTAATAGGTTGATAATACAATAATAATCCGTTGGATTGCTTGACATTAGGAACACTAGAGTGTCCGGCATGGACGCTAAGTTGCGCTTGCTCCCGGGATTGGCCTTGTGTGCCCTGCTGGCGATCGTCGCGATACGCCTCGGGACGCTCGGGTGGCTGCAAGCGCACGGGATGAGCGCGCTGACGGTCGCCATCGTCCTCGGCATTTTGTTGGGCAACACCATTTATCCTTACCTCGCCGCTCGCAGCGGTGACGGAATTGTCTTTTCCAAGCAAACTTTGTTGCGCGCCGGTGTGATCCTTTACGGCCTGCGGCTGACGCTGCACGACATCGGACAGGTCGGCATCACGGGTGTGTTGATCGACGCGCTGCTGTTGAGCTCTACGTTCGCGCTGGCGCACATTCTGGGTACGCGGTTTTTCGGCCTGGATCGCAAGACCGCGATGTTGATCGGTGCGGGAAACGCCATCTGCGGGGCCGCCGCGGTGATGGCTACCGAGCCGTTGCTTCGTGCCAGGGCCGAGCAGGTTACGGTAGCGATCTCGACGGTGGTCGTGTTCGGGACGGTGGCTATCTTCGTGTATCCGGCTCTTTATGAGCTGAATTTGCACTGGCAGGTGCTGCCGGCCGGGTCGCGCGCATTCGGAATCTATGCCGGCTCCACCATTCACGAAGTGGCTCAGGTTTTTGCCGCCGGACGCTCCATCAGCGCCGAGACAGCCAACACGGCAGTGATTACCAAGATGGTGCGAGTCATGATGCTGGCGCCATTTCTCATCGGGTTGTCGGGTTGGTTGGCACGCGAGACGGTACCGGGCGAGAGGGCTGCTCAGCAGGCCGGCGCCGCACGCAAAGTCACCATTCCCTGGTTTGCTTTCGCCTTCATTGCAGTGGTGGTGCTCAATTCATGGGCGCCTCTGCCACGGGCCGCGGTGGCGACTGCGATCGATGTGGATACCTTTCTTCTTGCCATGGCCATGGGTGCGCTGGGCCTCACCACTCACCTGTCTGCGATCCGCAGGGCCGGGATCAAGCCCTTGCTGCTGGGGGCGGTTCTGTTCACCTGGCTGGTGGGTGGCGGGGCGCTCATCAATGATTTTGTGGGCCGCTGGCTGCACTGAGCCAACCTGACGAGCCCGGTCGCGTTGTGTCCGCCACGGGAATGTGGCAAAGATACGGCCCGATCGCAGCAGAGGTCATTGACCGCAGAACATGAGCCCGGGTGGCGTTCTGGCATGGGCGGCGTTTGGCTACTTGCTCCTGCAAGCCATCCGCTATTTGCTCGGTGCTCGCATCTATCTCACGTGTGCGTTGCGCGAGGTCGAAGCTCGTCCTGCCGACGAGCACCAGATCGATGCGGGTGAGTTACGCCTGCTCGGGCTGTTGGACGATGAGCTGATTACTGCTGGCTTCCGGCATCTCGGTTTCGGGTGCGTTACTCCGCTGCTGACATACTATGGGACGCCGCTCGCGGTCAGCGTGTTCGTCGATGAACGGATGCCGGCGTATGCGCTGGTGCGCCGGCGCCTTGCGCCTGAGCTCGGAAGGCTCCTGGAGCTGGAGCTGAAAACCGTGCTTGCCTCTGGCGAGGAGATCGTCACGGTCAATACACCCTTTTCGGGTTCCTTCTTGCCGCAGGGATTGAGTGTTGAGGCGTATCCGACTCTGCCGGTTGCCGGTCTGGTTGAGCAACACGCTGCAAGGGTAGCGGCGGCGCAGGTCAGCCGTCCCGCTGCCGCGCATGACAGTCTGCGTGGCGCGCTGGATCGTATAGCTGGCGATCTGGGCAAGCTGCGCAGTCAGTTTCGCAAGAAGGGGTGGATTGCGCCCACGGGCGATCATCGGCTCGATCGTTTCACTTTGCGTGGTGCGTTGGCGCTAACGCATTATTCGCGGCGTGTGTTTGGGGCGCAGCGGAGGTGGGGTGCGGCGGTGGTGCCGGCGCCAGGCGGCCCTGGACGGGCGGCAGCACTGGTGTCGGGCGCAGCGGCGACGTCAGCGTCAAATGCGGCGGCGGCGTCAGGCGCAGCGGCGGCATCAGGTGCGACGGCGGCATCAGGTGCGGCGGTGGCGTCAGGCGCAGCGGCGGCGTCAGGTGCGACGGCGGCATCAGGTGCAGCGGCCATGTCGGGGCCGTCGCGAGTCCCCGGGCTAGCGCCGGTACTGTCAGGTTCGCCCGGCGAGTATGCTCTGCGTGTTGAAGCTGATCTCCAGGCAGTTCTTCACATCGCGGAAAATCCTGAGGCGCCGCCGGGTACACCATGGCCGCTGTTGACCGTGATTGCCTCAACGGCGGTCTTGTCCTTCGTCGCCATGGCGGCGCTTTGGAATGGATACGTCGCCGGGTTGATTCTGGCGACGGTCACGCTACACGAAGCAGGGCATGCTTTGGCGATGCGCTGGTCAGGCTACCGCGATGTTCACGTGTTCTTCTTGCCACTACTGGGGGCGGTGACAGTGGGACGACCTGTAGCGACGAGCGTTCGCAACCGACTGGTCGTACTGCTGGCCGGGCCGGTTCCCGGTCTGTGGGTCGCCGTCGTGCTGCTCGCGCTCGAGCAGGTCTACGGGCCAAATCGGCTGTTGCACGTGGGTGCGCTCGTTTTGTTGATTCTCAATGGTTTGAACCTGCTGCCTTTCACCCCGCTGGACGGCGGCAGGGCGTTGGAAGCGCTCAGCCGGCCTGAAAGTGTGTGGCGGCTCCTGGTACATGGCGCGAGCGCCGCAGGTCTCCTGGGATTGGCCGCCGTGTTGCAAGATCCCCTGGTTGCCGCGCTGGGTGTGTTCTGGGTGGCGATGCTGCCGCGCCAGGTGTTGGGATATCAGCTGCGCAGGGCGATTGCGGCGGCAGTCGAGGATAGAGGGGATTTTCGCGCTGTCGTGCTTGCCGCCTTGCAGATCATGGCGACACCACGCTACACAAAATGGCGGGCGGTAACCCGTGGAGTTACCGCCCGTGCGATGGGGCGCCTCTTCGCGGAATCGCTCGCGACCCCAGCCGATCGCCGCTGGGGTGCGCTCGCTTACGTATCGGCGTGGATCCCGCTGGCCGTTGCTCTTATGTTGTGGTCTAGCTGAACAGACGTCGCCGCGCGATTGCACCCAGGCTGAGCAGTCCGCACTTGCGCCTGCGAATGACCTGTCGCCGCTCGCGATGGCGGTGGGCCTTGATCCCATCGAAGCGAGTCGCCAACGCCCTGGCGCAGGTGCGGCCGTCCGTGGCCGACGGAAGAATTGACGCTTGCCGGCGGCGCGGCCTGACCGCAGCCGCCGACCGCTCAATCTAATCCTGCGGAACCTTGAACTGACGAACAAAGAACTCCGCGGTGGCCTCATCAGCGCGCAGCCACGAGGCGTTGCGGAGGAATCCGTGGATCTCGTTCGGCAGCACCAGCTCCTCGTAAGGAATGCTGTGGATCTGGAGCCGGCGGGCGAGGTCGACGGTCTGTTGGAAGGGCACGTTGCGGTCATCGTCGCCCTGGATGAGTAATACCGGTGACTTCCAACTGTCGACGCTGGCATCCGGCGAGGACTCCCAGGCGACTTTCATAGCCTCCTCGCGATCGCCTTTCTCATAGCGCGCGCCAGCCTTGCCGAAGAACTCGTTCATTAATCGCGACCAGTCGTGCACCCCATGCAGGTCGACTCCCGCGGCGAAGAGATCGGAATTGCGCGCAAGCGCCAAGGCAGTGAGCAGTCCGCCGTACGAGCCGCCCCAGATGCCGATCCGTTTTGCATCCACGCCGGGCACCGTCTGCAGAAAGTGAGCTCCGGCCACGACATCCTGATACTCGGACGCGCCGGTCGGACCGGAATGCTCCGGCTCACGGAAGGCGCGGCCATAGCCGATGCCGAGTCGATAATTTACGGACAAGACCACGAAGCCGTGCGCGGCGAGGTATTGATTCACGGCATAGGAGTTACTGTAGTAGTCCATGTAATGCCAGCCGAGCAACATCTGTCGCGGCGGGCCGCCGTGCACGAAAATGATGCCGGGCCTGGAGCTCTTGTGCGCGCCGTTCGGGGTTGCATCGAACAGCTGGCCATGCACCAACACCCCGTCGGCCGCCTTGAAGGTGACAGGCTTGGGAGTTATGAGTTGTGCGACCGGAAAGTCGGCCGGCAAGGCGCCCGTGGCCAGCTCGGAGCGGTGTTTACCGTTGAGATCGATGTTGGCAACCGAGGGTGGCTGCTGCGCCCCGGCAGCGATGAAGGCGATCGTGTGCTCGCCGGAGGCCACAGGTTGCCATTCCAACGTCGCCCCGGCCGTGAGCTCCACAGCGCCGGGCCGGTCGACCGGAACCTTGAACAGGTGGCGTCGATCGATATCGCCGGCGGTAGATCCGGTGTTGGCGTCATAAACCAGGAAGCGCTTGTCGCGGCTCACAATGACATGCTCGACCATGAAAGCGCCCGGTGTGAGCAGAACCGCAGGGCCGCCGTCGGCCGGCACCGAATAAAGCTGTGGCCATTCGTCCAGGTTGGCCAGGAAAACCAACCGGTTGCCGGCAACCCAGTGCAGGTTCGCTTCACCCGCCACGTCCGGGTAAGAGCCGGCAAGCGTGTTCGGGCTCTGCCACGCCAAGTGCCCGGTGGCGTCATCGGTATCGGCCACCCAGATCGACCAGGGTCTGGGTGTCTGGACGAGCACCGGCACTGGTGGGCCACCGTCACCCGGGCGGCGCACGAAGGCGATGTGGCGGCCGTCCGGCGACCAACGCGGCGAGGCGTCGTTACTCGTAGTGGGGGCGAGGTACACGATCGGCCGGTCTTCGGCGGTGAATATTCCGATGAAGGAGTGATCACCCCGGTTCGAGACGAACGCCAGGCGGCTGCCGTCGGGCGACCACTGCAAGTCGCTGTCCTTGCCGCGATCGAAGAGCAGTTGCTCCGGCTTGCCGTCCGACGGACCATCCAGCGCAGCGGTCCAGATACGATCATCTTTGGTGTAGACCAACTGTCCGCGCGCGGAAATCGCCGGTGTGTCGCCGTCGGCAATTTTGCGCGGCTCGCCGCCGGTCAGCGGTACGGTCCAGATCGCGACCACAGGCTGCTCCGGCGAGTTGCTCGGATCAGGCGCCAGGTTGCCTTCGGCGGGCCAGTTGGCGTCATGGTCGCCGCCACGCACGTACACCAGCCTGGTCCCGTCCGGAGAGAAGGTGAGCTGTGTGATTTCCTGCCCGTCGTCTTCGGTGTAGTGGGTGAGTTGCCGCGGCTCGAACTTCGGTGCCTGGGCGAACCAAACATTGCGCACTCCGGCGAGGTCCCGTACCCATGCGATAGTGTCGCCGCGCTCGGCGGCAGCCAGCTCGGTCGAATACGGGTAGTGAATGACCTGCGCCATGGTGAAAGGGCGGGCGGCGGCTTGCGCCAGCCACGGGCACAGAAGGACAGCTGCAAAAGCAGAGGCGAACGGGCGAAGTTTGCGCATGAGCGACTCCGGACCTGAGATCCGGCTAGTTTAGCTTACGGTGGTTGGCGATCGGGCGCCGCTCGTCTCGTGTTTTGCCCAGTTCGTCCGACGGTCGCTAAGATGTCAGCGCCGCTTGCCGTTGTTGGAGGAATCCACGCACTGCGGGGTCCCGCTCGAGGCCGATAGCTACTTCGTAGGCGTGGCGCGCCTCATCGCACGCACCGGTTCTGGCGAGTAACTCCGCACGCGCGGCCCAATACGGTTGGTACTCGGTGAGCCGCCGATCCTCCGAGAGGGCTTGCAGCGCTGCGAGGCCTGTTGCGGCTCCCTCGACCTCAGCAACCGCGACAGCGCGATTGATGCCTACAACCGGCGATCCCGAGAGGGCCAGCAGGGCGTCGTAGATCTGCACCACCGCCGGCCAGTTAGGATCGCCTTTGCTGCGTCGATTCACGTGCGCCGATTGCAGCGCGGCTTCCAGTTGGTAGCGCCCGATCACGCCCATCGGACTGGCGTGCAGCAACAGTCCTTCGGCCGCCTTGATCATGGCGCAGTTCCACAGTGCAGTATCCTGTTCCGCTAACGGCACATACTCGCCTGTGGCATTGCGCCGCGCCGGGCGACGCGCCTCCACGTACAACATGAGCGCTAGCAAGCCGAGCGCTTCGGGCTCATCAGGCAGCAGTTGTACCAGCAGCTGCCCGAGATAAAGTGCTTCCTCCGCCAGGTCGCGTCTGGCGGCGTCGGTTCCTCCGGAGTCGGTCCAGCCTTCCGCAAAGGCAGCATAGATTGCATCCAACACCGCGCCAAGCCTTCCCGGCAGCTCTTCGCGGTCCGGGACGCGAAATGGAATCCCGGCACGGCGAATCTTGTCCTTCGCGCGCACCAGTCGTTGTCCCATCGCGGCTGGCGAGGTTAGAAAGGCCGAAGCGATCATGACCGCGTCCAGTCCCAGCAAAACCTGCAGGATCAACGGGGCGCGCACCGCTGCCTCGATCGCAGGATGCGCACAAGCAAACATGAGCGCGAGTCGTTGGTCCGGGAGCTGCGGGTCGCTGGAAGCGGCGTTTGCGGCCGCTTCCAGTTCCTCCGCCAGCATTTGCAGCTCTCCGCTGGCGGACTCGCCTGTGCGACGTCGCCGCGCGAAGTCGATCAACTTGCGCCGCGCCGCCGTTAACAACCAGCCTTCCGGGTTTGCGGGGCAACCGTTCTTGGGCCAGTAGGTGAGCGCCGAAGCGAATGCTTCCGACAGAGCGTCCTCGACCGACGCCACGTCTCGCGTACGTGCGGCGAGAAAGGCGACAAGCTTGCCGTAACTGCGACGCGCGACCGCGTCCGCCGTGCTACGTGCCTGCTCGCCGCCTTCAGCGGAGCTCATAGGTCAGGTCTGACCTGGAGCTCAGGACGGTTGCGAAGGCCACAGAGGACGGATTTCGACCGTCCCCTGAAACGCGCCCGGACAACGCGCGGCCCACGAAATCGCCGCATCGAGATCCGGGACGTCAATGAGGTAGTAGCCGGCCAACTGCTCCTTGGTCTCCACGTAAGGTCCGTTGAGCACCTGTGTCTTGTCGTTGGCCACGCGCACCGTGGTGGCGTCCGAGGTCGGCCGCAACCGGCTCGAAGCCTGATGGACGCCCGCCTTATGGAGCGCTTCGGTGAAGGCCTGATAGGCCCCCATGCCTTTCTTCTGGTCGTCCGGCGTCATTTTCGCCCAGTGAGCGATGTCCGAGTACAGCAGCAGCATGTATTGCATGTGAAAGTCTCCGTCGTGTGGATCCGGGCGGGCACTGTGCGCCGCCAGCACAATGACGCCCGGGTCGGTCCGATTTCGACAGCATGTGATTGTGGGCCTCCACAGCCGGCGTCGTCGAGTCGCCCGGCTAGGACATATGCGCAATTCGTCTGCGCACATCGGCGAGCACCGTCTTCGTACTCCTCGCTTTGAGTTTTGCAGCGGTAGCAGCAAAGCTGCCGCAAACGGTCGTCACTTGCTCGATAATTCTCTCAGGGCCTGCGACGGCCCACGCATGTCCGATCTCGATCAATTCCGAGCGACTCGGACAGACCGGGGTCGAGTTGAATGCCAGGGTGTGGTCGCCTCGTCCGGTAATGTCCGGAACCAGGTCAAATGCCGGAGCAAGCCGGTAGCCCGCGGGTTTCGCAAGCATCCAGAAATTCTTCAAGTGATCGTCGACGTTGCCGATCGCAGCGTTGAAGACCATATGACGATACAGAGTGGCGACATCGGCAGCCGGGGAGGCCGAGTGCTTCCGAACCGCGAGCGCCACGTCGGTGTAGCTGTGGACGTGGATTCCCGGGCGCTCCCGGCACAGGGTCCGTAAGCTGATCATGTGCAGTCGGCCGTTGTGGGAAGTGATGTCGAACCGCTTGACCATGAGGACACGCCGCGCACCTATCCTCAACAAGCGTGACTCGGGCGCTTCCAGGCCCGCGAGGCGCGCGAGCGACAGGCAGGTCGCCTCCAGACCCACGACGTCATGACCGATATCTCGAGCAGAGCTCGGAAACTTGACCAGCCATTCTCCATCGGCATCATGCACAAGTGCCTTCGGACGTGCGCCACCAGCGCGGCTGCTGCCTTCGATGAGTTTTCGAAATTCGTGAGTGGACGGTAACGTTCCGGTCTCGAATTTTTCCGCGGCCTCAAGCAACTCTTGCAGAGCTGTGCTTGCGAGCGTCGTATCGGCGTCAGGATGATCGAATGTTTCGCTGAACAGCAAGGCGCCCGTGCCGCCACCCCGCAAGCGTAATAGCATTTCGATGGGAGTCGGTTTCCGACCCTCGCTGCGCAGCACGGCAGTGAGCAAGCTGCGGCCCCAGTCATCCGGCAAGCTGTCTTCGAAGATCGAAAGCGCAGGAGTGAAGAGGTCCGCGTTGAATCGAGCTTGCGGTGCCGTCAAGGGCAAGGACTCTGGATCGATCGGGAAGGCGTGTGAGAAGTGGGTCCATTCACGGGAGTACTCGAACTCGGCGCGAAAGTGGCCGCTGTTACGGGCGGGCTCTGTTGCTCCTAACTCGCCAACCAGCCGTACGGTTGCATCGGGGAGTCGGATCCAGACGTACAACCTCTTCATCTGGGGCGCCGCGAGGCCCGCTGCCGGCGGGCCCGCTTTTCTTCGGCTCGGATGCGGTCGAGCAAGCTTTCACGCGGTTCGAGGAGCTGAGCGGCTGCATCCAGTTGATTCAACAGCCAGAGTGCGTTTAACCATGCGCCGATCTGAACTGTCGGGGTACCGCGCTCCATGGCACGAATGGTACCTACCGACAGACCTAGTCGCTCGGCAAAGGTGGACATCGAATCGTTGCGCTCCAAGCGAGCGTTGCGGAGGCGCTGGCCTAGTATCCTCAGGACATCGGCGACTTCTGCAATATCCATTATAGTGAACATTATATCCGAAATATCGCCTTAGGATGCACTATGGTGTGTATTATAGGCCAGAGTGGCGCCGGGAGCTTGCGCCGCTCTGGATTGGGGCATCGATGCCGGGGGGTGCTACTCGCCCTCGCGCAGGAACTGCAGGATGTCGGCGTGCAGCCGGTCCATGTGGGTGTAAAGGAGGCCGTGGGGTGCACCCTCGTAGATTTTGAGCCGGCTGCCCGGGATCAGCTCGGCAGTGGGTTTCCCCGTGATCGGCAGCGGCGCCGACATGTCCCGGTCGCCATGGATGATCAAGGTGGGCACCGAAATCCTGGGCAGCTCAGCGCGAAAATCGGCGGTACTGAGCGCCTCGTTGCACCGGATAGCGATTCGCGCCGGAAAGTTCGCCAGCAGAGAGGCGCCCCAATGCATCATGGCCGCAGAGGTCTCTGGCACGAAAAAAGGAGCGGTGTTGTCGGCGATCCATTTCAGATAGTCCTTGCGCCATGATTCGCGCAGCGCCTCGAAGGCGGCGGCGGGAATGCCGTTCGGGTTGTCGTCGGACTTCAACAAGTAGGGAGTTGTCGGAGCGATGAGCACCATGCGTGCCACGCGCGCGCTGCTGTGCCTGGTCAGGTAGCGCACCACTTCGCCGCCGCCCATCGAATGGGTGATGAAGGTGAGATCCTCGAGCCCGAGTGTCTCGATCAACACCGCGAGATCGTCGGCGAAAGTGTCCAGATCATAACCGTGCGCCGGGACGTCGGAGCGGCCATGTCCGCGACGGTCGAAGGCAATACACCGATAGCCTTGGTCGGCCAGCGCCCTCATCTGGTAGTCCCACATCTGCGTCGGCATGCCGGCGCTGGCGCTGAAGAGGAGGGGACGGCCGGTGCCCCACTGGGTCCAGTAGAGGCGGGTTCCATCTGCTGTTTGAACGAACGGTGTTTGCATGATCGTCTCCTGTGTGTGAGACGATCATCGGGCGCCAGAGGTGGGGGCGTCGATTACCTGGGAGGTAAGCAGTGCGCCGTGCCGCGCGCAAGGTAGGCGGTGAGCCTGTCCAGATGATCGGCGGTGCCGCGCTCGCGACTGGCCGCGCTTTCGGTGCCATCGAGAAACGCGACCTGCTCGGTGAAGCGCAGCCGCGTCCCATTGGAGATCGGAACCAACTCAACTGTCGCCAGGGACGTGGAGTGATGGATCTGGTCTACGTGCATGTCGTAGACAAACACGATGCGCTGCGCCGCCGCCAGTGCGTGAAAGCGGGCCGTATAGAGCGTCGTGCGACTCTCCCCGTACCGGCCCTGCAACAGCTCGTGGCCGCCGACACGAAAGTCCAGTTCGCGACGCACTTCGCGCCATTGCTCCGGCCCGACGAACCAGTGAGATTTCGCGCCCAGCTCGCTCCAGGCTGCGTAGACGCGCTCGGCTGCGGCGTTGTACGTGCGCTCGAGGGTGAACTGGCCGTGATGAATGGCGGAGGTCATGGAGTTCCCTTTTTTTCGAGGTACTCGCCCAGCTTGTCCAGGCGGGTATTCCATTCATTGCGGCGGGCTTCCAGCCAGCGTTCGGCGGAGGCCAGCACGGTGGTGTTGATGCGGCAGGTCCGGGTACGCCCCACCTTCTCGGTCCGCACCAAGCCGCTGGCTTCGAGGATCTGCACGTGCTGCACGATCGCTGCCAATGACATCGCGGCCGGCTCTGCCAGCTCGCTCACCGTGGCCGGCGAGCGTCCCAGTCGTTCAATCATGGCGCGCCGCGTCGGGTCGGCGAGGGCATGAAAGACGCGATCCAGGTTGATGGAAGGGTTGAGCACGTTTTTTCACTATCCAGAGGATGAAACCTAAAGTCAAGTGTTTGCTTAACTATTGGAACGCAACCAATGCGTCAACCGTTGGGGGCGCCAGCGCTGCGGCCCTCTTGGGAACCACCGGGTCGCTATACTTCTCCAATTGTGCCTCCAAAATTGTCGTGGACGAGCTATCGCCATGGGTCGAACTAAAGCGTCGCAGCTTACTTTGGCGACTTGCCTGACCATCATCAGTGCGCTGAGCGGCTGTTCCTCTCCCCCGACGCCGGGCATGGAGCACGGGCACTTCATACAGCCCCCGACCACCGAGGGGCCGTTCTGCGAGCGCCACCCGTTCGGCGAGGTGAAAAGGGGTGAAATCCAGCACACGACGGAGCGGACAGCGAGCGAGCCGGTGCCCATTGCATCGGATGACCACCCTTCCGATGCGAGCAAGCTGCTGGTCCTGAACCATCCACTGGACCCACTGCCAATCGAGGTCGCGCGTGTTCGCAGAGGTGTGGTCAAGCGCTTCACGGGCAGGTTCATTCGTGATGGCGAGATCGGTTGGGCGGCGATCGATCTGGAGCGGTTGATCGCGGTTTCAGTAGAGCGCCGCGTGTTCGACCTTCGGGCCCATCAGTCGCGGGCGGTGCCCGATCCGGTGTTCTCCCAGATCGAACAGCTCAGCTTCGCCCGGAAATGGACGGACGGGAAACGCACCGAGGTGGAGGTCGTGAAGGTCTTCCCGATCACCATGCCCGAGGCGCAGCTCGTAGTTTGCGCGTCCAATCCGCTTTGGGCCGATAAGGGCCCGTTGCCTGATGAGGACACCACGGAGATGACCGACGGCATCATCGATGTGTTCCTGCTCGATCGCCGCCAGGCGCAGGATCTTTCCTACAAGTACACCAAGCCCATTTATCTCAGCGAGAGTCTGGCCAACATTCTCGGTGGTATCTGGGAGCACGCGCCTCAGGGCCCGGCGTGGTGAGCCGCCACCCATCGTGCGCGTAAACGCGATATCGGCAACGTGGCCCTTGCTCCTCGGCATGGGCGTGCTGATGTTGGGAGCTGGCCTGCAGGGAACGTTGCTCGGCTTGCGCGCGACGCTCGAGGGATTTCCTACACCCGTAACCGGCATCATCATGTCGTGTTACTACGTGGGCTATCTGGCGGGTACCGCGGCCGCGCCGCGCATGCTGCGGCAGATCGGGCATATCCGGGTGTTCGCCGCCCTGGCAGCGGTCGCCTCGGCGTGCATTCTGGTGCAGGCCGCCCTGGTGCAGTGGCTTCTGTGGGCGGTGATGCGCGGGGTCTCAGGAGTGTGCTTCGCGGGCATCTATGTGGTGGCCGAAAGCTGGCTCAACGACCGCGCCAGCCAGACGCATCGCGGGCGGCTGCTCGCGGTCTACATGCTGGTGTTGTATGTCGGCCTGGGTACGGCGCAGTTTCTCCTCATAGTGGCGGATCCCGCCACCACAACTCCTTTTATGTTGGTGTCGTTGCTGATTTCGCTGTCGATGGTGCCGATCGTGGTCTCCGCCCAGCACACCCCGGAGCCCGCGCCGCCGCGCAAAGTCCGCTATCGGGAGCTCTACCGCAACTCGCCGCTCGGAGTGGTTGCCGTCTCGGTGTCGGGAATGATCTCCGCGATCGTCTTCTCGATGGGGCCGGTATACGGGCGTCTGAGCGGCCTTGGGAATACCGGAATCGCCACCTTCATGGCGGTCAGTATTCTCGCCGCCGTGGTGACGCAGTACCCCGTGGGCAGGCTGTCTGACCACACGGATCGGCGGACCGTGATCGCAGCGGCCTGTACAGTGGCTACGATCGTCGCGGCTAGCATCGTTGCGTTTAGTCCGATGCCGCGGGCCTTGTTTCTCTTGCTGGCGGCGCTCTTTAGCGGCTCCGCGCTAACCTTGTACTCACTCGCCGTCTCGCACGTCAACGACAAGCTCGAACCTGCGCAGATGGTGGCGGCGAGCAGCGCTCTTCTGCGCTTGAACGGCTGCGCCGCCGCGGTCGGTCCTGTGTTGGCAGGCAGTTTGATTGCGGGCTTCGGACCGCCCGCTTACTTTGCTACGCTTGCCACACTGACTGGCGCGTTGACCATCTATGATTTGTGGCGCAAGAGCCGGCGCAAGCCGGTGCCCCCTGAGCAGAAGGGGCCTTTCATCAGCGTGCAGCCGCAGGCCGTGAGTGGTCAGATGGTTGCCGGGGCAAGGCTTGAGCCCGCTGCGCCAGAACCTGACACCACGCGTTGAAAACGGCCTCGACCGGAATTTGGTCGGCGCGCAGCGACGCTGGGGGTCCACCTACGCCCACCACCGGCGAGCCTGTCGGGGTGCGGGGTAGCCAGAAGCGTTGCTCTTCGGCACCGTACATGACAACCAACGGCAGACCTAACGCCGCAGCGGCATGCGCCGGGCCGGTATCGACCGAAACCATGCTGTGAGAGGCCGCGCAAAGAGCGAACAGGCGGCGCAGTCCGACACCCGCGACCACGACGGCGTCGAGCCCGGCGGCGGTCTGCACTTCGCGAAGCATCGCCACTTCTTCTTGTGAGCCGCGCAACATGATCAAAGCATCCGGCATCCGCGCGTGCATCAGATGCAACAGGCTTACCCAACGCTCGATGGGCCACGCCTTGTTGTCGGTTTTCAAGCGGCGCCACCGATTGCGCTTGCGGCCCATGCTGCGATGGTTGCCAGGCTGCACCATGACGATGGGGCGGCCGGCCCAGCCCTGGGAGCGCAGCCATTCGTCCAACTCCGCGCGGTCGCGGTTGGTTACACGCAGTCGCGGCGCCCAGTCGCCCTCTATGGCCGGCACCGGATAGTCCGCCGGATCGAGCAGCTCGGGTGTTTGCTTCCCGAGATGAATGAGACGGTCAACCGAGTGATGTACGGTTCCCGGTTGCTCCGTCATGAACAGACAGCGCCGGGAGTCCACGCCAGCGAACTTCAGAATGCGTCGGATCCGCGGCAGCTGCCGATGGTTGTGCTCGCAGATATAGACGGGGCCGGGATGAGTATCGCGTAGCGCGCGCGCCACTGTTGGCCACTGCCGAGTCAACAAAAAGGGGAAGTGCCGCCCGAATGACCAGGCTCGTGCGACATCCGGATTGTCCACGAACACGCCTTCGTTCCAGGAACCCGCGCCGATGAAATGGCAGGGCTGCCGGTAGCGCGCGTGCAGGAAATCCAATAGCGCGGTCGCCATGATCGTGTCGCCGAGGCGAGCGAAGTAAAGGACTGTCGCTCGCAGGGGCGCAGCAGATGTGGTGGCGGCGCCTTCCAGGGCGGCGGTGACAGTGTTCAAGCGGTGGCGCAGCGGTAGAGTGCCCGTAGAGCGTGCCCGCTACTTTAGCAGTTACCCGGCCTAGCGGTTACCCGGCGTTACCAGGGGCGCCGTGGCAGAATCTGCCCACTTAAGGTGCCCGATCCTGGGCCAGGTGAGCTCGCAAACTATGTCTACCGAAACCCCTGCCTCCCGCGCCGAAGCCGTCAAGCGGCGCAAGGTCACGACCGCCCGCCTGGCCGAAATGAAGGCGCGGGGCGAGAAGATCGCCATGCTCACGGCTTATGATTTTTCGTTCGCCCGCATCATGGACAGGGCGGGGGTGGACGTGGTGCTGGTCGGGGACAGCGCCGCCAATGTCGTGCATGGTTTCGAGACCACCGTGCCGATCACCCTCGATCAGATGATCTCCCATGCCGCATCCGTGGTCCGCGGGGTCGAGCGGGCGTTGGTCGTTGTCGACATGCCCTTCGGCTCGTATCAGGGTAACAGCACCTTGGCGCTGGAGAGCGCGGTGCGGATCATGAAGGAGACAGGCGGACACTGCGTGAAGATGGAGGGCGGCGAATTCATTATTGAAAGCGTCAAGCGCATCGTGTCGGCCGGTATCCCGGTCATGGGACATCTGGGACTCACGCCACAATCGATTTACAAGTTCGGCACCTACGTCGTTCGCGCCACTTCCGATGATGAAGCCGAGCAACTCGTGCGCGACGCGCGCCTTCTGCAGGACGCTGGCTGTTTCGCCATTGTGCTCGAAAAGATTCCGGCATTGTTGGCCGAGCGGGTCGCCAGGCTGCTGGCGATCCCGATGATCGGGATCGGTGCGGGTGCCGGCGTCGACGGGCAGGTATTGGTGATGCACGACATGCTCGGCATCAACCAGGAGTTTGAACCTCGATTCGTACGGCACTACGCGCGTCTGCACGATATCGTGAAGGGCGCGTTCGAGACCTACATCGCCGATGTCAAATCGGCTGCCTTTCCCAGCAAGGACGAGAGCTACTGAGCCGTGTCGTTCGAGTAGCGCCAGGCGCGCTCGAACGGCAGCCGCCAGGCACGCGGCGCAATGAGTTGATGGATCGCGTTGGGGCCCCATGAGCCGGGTGCATACACTCGCACCGGCGGTGGCGCCTCCAGCAGCGGCTGCGACACTTCCCACAGCCTCTCGATGCCCTCGGCGGTGTTGAAGAGTGTGTGATCGCCACGCATGGCATCGAGAATCAGGCGCTCGTAGGCCTCGAGCACCTCGCCCACAAAACCCGTATCGCGCATCGCGAACTGCATGCTCAACTTGTCCAGCCGCATGCCCGGTCCCGGACGCTTGCCATAAAACGACAATGACATCTTCGAGACATCGGCCAGGTCGAATGTCAGGTGGTCGGGTCCCTGGGTGCCGATGCCGGAGCCGGCGGGAAACATGCTACGCGGCGGCTCGCGGAAGGCGATGGAGATGATCCGGCACCCTTCCGCGAGGCGTTTGCCGGTGCGCAGAAAGAAGGGCACGCCAGCCCACCGCCAGTTGTCGATGGAGCACTTCAGGGCGATGAAGGTTTCGGTGTCGGACTCGCGGTCGATGCCTTCTTCTTTGCGATAGCCCTGGTATTGGCCGCGCACGACATCGCCCGGTTGCAGCGGTACGAGGCTGCGGAAGACCTTGTTCTTCTCCTCGCTGATGGGCTTGGGCTCGAGTGAGGTCGGCGCCTCCATGGCGGTGAAAGCCAGAATCTGGAAGAGGTGCGTGACCACCATGTCGCGGTACGCGCCGGTGGCTTCGTAGAAGCCCGCACGCTTGCCGAGGCCAAGTGTCTCGGGCACGTCGATCTGGATGTGATCGATGAAGTTGCGATTCCAGATGGGCTCGAACAGGCCGTTGGCAAAGCGAAACGCGAGAATGTTTTGCGCCGCTTCCTTGCCGAGAAAGTGATCGATGCGGAAGATCTGATCCTCATCGAAGACTTCATGCAACTTCGCGTTGAGGGCGACCGCGCTCTTGAGATCCGTGCCGAAAGGCTTCTCCATGATGATGCGGGAGCCCTCCACCAGGCCCGCTTCTCCCAGCAACCGGACCGCCGACAGCGCCGCACTCGGCGGGACGCTCAGATAGTGGAGGAGGCGACTCTCGGCGCCGATCGACTTCTGCGCCCGCGCCACGGCCGCTTTGAGCGCGGCAGCGCCGGCCTTGAGCGGCACGTACTCGATGCTATCGGAAAACATCTGCCAGTCGGCGTCGGTCACCGGGTGCGTCGAGAATTCATCGAGCGCGGCACGCGCAAGCTTACGGAAGGCCTCGGTGTCGATATCTTCCAGGGACACACCGATGACACGACAGCCAGGGATGAAGCCGATGCAGGTGAGTCGGAAAAGACCCGGCAGCAGCTTGCGGTGCGACAGATCTCCCGTGGCTCCGAAGAGGACTACGATGCGCGGATTGCGCGGACCTACACCTGGAGGAATCATTGCCATCGGCGCGCCTTTTACCCGGTCCTTTTCAGACTTCGATACCCTGAGACTTCAAGTACTCGTCGTAAGTGCCGCTGAAATCGGCGATGGTGCCGCCCGGCTTGAGCTCGATGATCCGTGTCGCGAGCGAGCTGACGAACTCCCGGTCGTGCGAGACGAACACCAGCGTGCCCGGATACTTCTCCAGGCCGATCTGCAGCGATTCGATGGTCTCCATGTCCATGTGGTTGGTGGGCTCATCGAGCAGCAGCACATTCGGTCGCAGCAACGTCAACTTGCCGTACATCATACGGCCCTTCTCACCGCCGGAGAGCACGTGGACGGATTTTTTGGTCTCATCGCCCGAGAACAGCAGCCGGCCCAGGGTGGCGCGTACGATCTGATCGTCGTCCGCTTTACCGGTCCATTGTGACATCCAGTTGAAGAGGTCGATTTTTTCGGCGAATTCGGCCTGCGGATCCTGCGGCATATAGCCCGGCTCGGCGTTCTCCACCCAGGTGATGGTGCCCGCCGTCATTTTCAGGTCGCCGGCGAGGCAGCGCATCAAGGTCGTCTTGCCGATACCGTTCGGGCCGATGATGGCGATGCGCTCGCCCGCCTCGACGTTGAAATTGATGTTGCTCAACACGTCGACATCCGAGTTCGGGTAGCGCAGGCGCAGGCCCTCTACGTTGAATGCCGAGCGATAGAGCTTCTTCGCCTGCTCGAAGCGGATGTACGGATTCTGGCGCGAGGAGGGCCTGATCTCCTCGATCTTGATCTTCTCGATGGCGCGGCGCCGCGAGGTCGCTTGCCGTGCTTTGGAGGCGTTGGCCGAGAAGCGGCGCACGAACTCCTGCAGGTCCGAGATACGCTCCTTCGCCTTGGCATTCGCGGCTTCGACGCGCGCGCGGGCCTGTGTGGAGGCCAGCATGAAGTCGTCGTAATTGCCGGGGTAGATTTTCAGCTGTTGAAAGTCGAGGTCGGCGATGTGGGTGCAGACCTGGTTGAGGAAGTGCCGGTCGTGGCTGATGATGATCATCGTGGCGTTGTAGTCGTTCAACACGCCCTCGAGCCAGCGGATGGAGTTGATGTCGAGGTTGTTGGTCGGCTCATCGAGCAGCAGCACGTCGGGCTTGGAAAACAGCGCCTGCGCCAGCAAAACGCGCAGCTTCAATCCGGGCGGCACCTCGCGCATCGGACCGGTGTGCTGCGACTCGGGCAGGCCGGCACCGGTGAGAATGCTCGCGGCACGCGCCTCCGCATCGTAGCCGCCGTACTCGGCGAACTTCCCCTCGAGCTCCGCGGCTCGCATGTAATCCTCATCCGTGGCTTCGGGGTTCGAGTAGATGCGATCGCGCTCCTGCATGGCCTGCCACATCTCGACGTGGCCTTGCATGACCACATCCAGCACCCGCTCGTCCTCGTAGCCGAACTGGTTCTGGTTGAGCTTTCCCATGCGCAGGCCCGCCTGCAGCATGACGTCCCCGGCACTTTGCTCGAGCTCGCCGCCCAGCACCTTCATCAGTGTGGATTTGCCGCAACCATTGGCGCCGATCAGGCCATAGCGATTGCCATCGGTGAACTTGACGGTGACCTGCTCGAAGAGCGGTTTGGCGCCGAATTGAATCGCGACGTTGGAAGTAGAGAGCATTTACAGTCCAATAAAATGAAAAACGCGCCCTTCTTCAGGCCGCGTTTGCCTTCGGTGGGCAATGCAGCTTGGGTGGGGGGTGTGGCCGTGTGATGACCTAGTGTATCAAACGTCGGGCCCTGGGCGGTCCACAGCCTCGCGGACCGCGACCGCGGGCACGGCGGTAGCCATGCGGCCCGGGGGGGCTACTATGGGTGCGGAAACGCGCAAATCCAGCGCGGGGCGCCGTCGGTTGCTCAGTCGGTCCCGAAATCCCTTTGGATCCGCTCGATGGCGTAGCCGCAGTACTGCGGCTTCAAATCGACCCCGATGGCGCTCGACCCGCGGGCAAGCGCGGCGACCATGGTGGTGCCGGAGCCGACGAAGGGATCGAGCACGACTCCCCCAGGAGGGCAGCCGCAGTCGAGACAGCGTTGCACCAGCTCGATGGGGTAGGGCGCGAAGTGCGATCCCTGGTTTTCGGGGCGCGCCACGATTTTCCAGATGTCTTCCGTACCCGCAAGTCCGGGACGATGAAACCAGTAGCGGGTGCTCTTGGAAAAAAGGAAAACGTGCTCGAAGGTCCGCCATGGGCGGTCGTGAGCGGTGGGTTCCGGCAACGACGCCGGTCGTTGCCAGATGATGGAGCTGCGCAGCGTCCAGCCGTCATCCTGCAGTGCCAGTGCAACCCGCCACGGAATGCCGATGAGCGACTTGCGCGGCAGCCCGAGGCCGGGGCCGTCCACCGCGCGCAGATGCCGTCGCATCATCTGCCGGCCGTTATGTTTGTCGTCGCGGCCGTGGGGGCGACCTTTGGCGGAATAGTAGGTGTCGCCCAGATTGAGAAAGAAGGTTCCGGCGGGCTTCAGGGTGCGACGTAACTCCGCGAAGGCGCGCACCAGTGTCGCTACATAAGCGTCAATGGTGCTCTCATGCCCGATCTGGCCGGCGACTTCGTAGTCACGCTGCCAGTAGTACGGTGGACTCGTTACGACACAGTCGACCGACTCCGAGTCGATCTCCTGCAAGGCGAAGGCAACATCACCTGTTAGCAGCGTCCACGAACATCCGCCGGCCGTGACGCCTGTCGCTTTGGTGATCCGAGGGTGCTCGTCCGGCTGACTATCCGGCTGCATGGGCTTGAGAGTAGCAGCGGGTGACCTGCCTTGGTCAGGGCCTTAGGGCCTAGAGAAAATCACTAAATTTGTCCGGGCGCCTTTCGGAACGCTGGGTGTTTCCACGATCATATCCATCAGTAAATAAGAGAACCGAGGATGGCATGCGATGTTCCTGTCTGCCGGCCACTTGTTGACGTGAGTAATCCAGAATTTCGTGTTTTCGGCAGTCGCGTGTCGTGGGTGGTTCGGGTCGGAGGATACGTTGCTGTAGCCGCGGCGCATGCTGCGACGGGTAGCGCCGCCGAGGCGAGCCCGAGTCCCGATGTCGTAACGGTGACCGCCACACGGTTGGCCATGCCCTCTTATGACATTCCGGCGGCCATCAGCACGGTCCAGGGTTCCCAACTTCGCAACGACGCACTCGGTGTCAACCTCGCCGACGACATTGCCACCGTTCCTGGTTTGCTGGCCCGCAATCGCAACAATTATGCGCAGGACCAGCAGGTCTCGATCCGCGGTTTCGGCGCCAACTCGGCCTTCGGCATCCGCGGCGTGCGGGTCTATCAGGACGGTATCCCGGCGACGGGGCCGGATGGACAGGGCCAGGTATCGCAATTCAATCTCGACTCGGCCGCCCGGGTAGAGGTCTTGCGCGGGCCGTTCTCCGCCCTCTACGGCAACTCGTCCGGCGGCGTCATTCAGATCTTCACCGCCGATGGCAGCGGACCCCCGCGGCTGCGCGCCGGGGTGGTGTACGGGAGCTTCGGCACTTTTCGCGCCGGAGCGGACTTCTCCGGCTCACAGGGACCGCTGGCTTACAATCTCGACTTCACCCACTTCTCCATAGACGGCTTCCGCCCGCATAGCAGTGCGAAGAACGAGTCATTCAACGGCAAAGTCGGCTACACCCTCAACGAGGCGAACAAGCTCACCCTGGTGACCAACGTCGTCGACCGGCCGGATGCCATGGACCCGCTCGGTCTGACGCAGGCGCAGTTCAACGCCGCTCCGGAGTCGACCGACCCGGCCGCCGGACAGTTCAAGACGCGCAAGAGCCTGCAACAGCAACAGGGTGGCTTGATCTACGATCTGACCATCAGCGATGCACAGTCGGTCAGGGTGTTGGGTTACCTCGGCCACCGGGTCGTCGAGCAGTTTCTGTCGATCCCCGCGAGCGCCCAGGGCTCGCCGACCAGCGCCGGTGGCGTGGTCGACCTGAATCGCAACTATGGCGGCGCGGATGCGCGTTGGTCCTGGCAGGGGCTGCTGGCGGACCAGCCGATCACCTGGGTCATGGGCGCATCTTATGATCGCCAGAATGAGCTGCGCCGCGGCTACAACAACTTCGTCGGCAATGTTCCGGGTGTGCAGGGCACCCTGCGGCGCGACGAGAACGATATCGTCGATGACATCGATCAGTATGTGCAAGGAACGTGGGACTTCGCCCCAGCATGGTCGTTGATGGCGGGCATCCGGCACAGCGAGGTGCAGTTCCGGGCGGACGATCATTTCATTACGGCCAAGAACCCGGACGATAGCGGCTCGGTGACCTATCGAGCCACCTCCCCGGTGGCAGGTTTGATATTCAAGGCACAACCGTGGTTGCGGCTGTATGCCTCTTACGGCAAGGGGTTTCAAACACCGCTCGGCTCCGAGCTGGCGTACAAGCCCGACGGTGGCAGCGGCTTGAATTTCGGGTTGCTGCCGGCGCGCAATACCAGCACCGAGCTCGGCGCCAAGGTGCAGGTCACTCCCGATCTGAACGCGGAAGCTGCGATTTTTCATGCCCTCACGCACGATGAGATCGTCGTGGACACCAACATCGGGGGCCGCTCGACATATCAGAACAGCAATCGTACCCGACGCCAGGGGGCGGAGCTCTCGCTCGACTATCGATTTGCGCCCGACTGGCACGCGCAGGTCGCGTACACCTTCGTCGAGGCGAACTACATCGACGGGTATCTGACTTGTGTCGCGGCACCCTGTGCGCAACCGACGGCATTCGTCCCGGTAGGCAACCGCTTGCCGGGCGTGCCGAAGAGTTATGCCTTTACGAGCATCGGCTGGGGTGAGGACCTCGGGCCGCATGCCTCGGTCAACGCCCAGTACGTGAGTAAGGTCATGACCAATGACCTCAATACAGTGGCGGCACCTGCCTACACCATTGTTGGTGCGGATGCGGGCTATGGCGTGCAGTTGAGTCACTACCGGTTCAATGGCTTCCTGCGTGTCAACAATCTGTTCAACCGCCATTATGTGGGGTCGGTGATTGTGGACGACAGCAACAGTCGGTATTTCGAGCCAGGCTCCGGGTTTGCCGTGCTAGCCGGTGTAAGCGTGGTGTTCAGGTAGCCTGTCGCGGTGCGCAGACGCGCGTTCTATGATCCCGGACGCTGAGGTACTATCCGCGGCCCTTCAACTGAGGACCGATATGAGAGCTTCATTGCGTCTGCTTGCGACTTATGGCGTGGTTGCCACGGCCTTTGTGATGTCGCCTGTCATGGCGCAAGGCGACAAAACCGCGCCCGCCTCCACGAGCGCCGTCGTGCCCGCCGACGAGGTGAAGAAAGCGCTCAGCGAAATCAAAACGTCCTGGCAGGACTTTCGCAAGTGCGAGCGGAGCCGGGTCTGCGGGGCATACTTCGAGTCCTTCGGGGTGGGAATCACGTTCAACGACGGAACGATCGTCCCGTTTTCGCATACTCAGCGGCTGACCGCTTCGGAGCATGATTGCATCGTCAACGCGCGGGCGGCGTTGAATCGCGGCGACCGCGGGCTCGCCGTGCAATGGGTGATGGCTTCGAAGTTGAACACGAGTCCCGACGTGCGTGACTGGCTCGGCGATCACCCGGACGCAGTTGTCGAGGCGCTGCGCGACTGCTGCTCTTGAGCGATCACTCGGGCGTTTCGCTCGAGGAGACGTGGTTGAGAGCGATCACCCATATGCCATTCACCTTGCGCAGCAATCTGGTGTTGATCCCGTATTGAGGATGCTGCTGCCGGATGAGTTGGTAGTGGCTGATGAGCTGTGCGGCGTCGCCCGAGAGCAGCTCGATCTGGATATCGTAGAAGCGTAGCGTCCCCCGCGAGTCCGCCGATCCGTAGTCCCTGATGTAGTGATCGAGCGTGCCCTGCCAACCGCTTTGGAATCGGCCGCCGGAGACGAAGACGACGTCGGGGTTTTTGAAACCCTGCATGTAGCCTTTGAAGTCGCCCCGGTTCCAAGCTGATTGCATGTCGGTAATCACCTTGAGAATCGCCGCTTTCTCCGCCTCGGCAGCAGCCCCGGCCGGTGCGCAGGAGCCCGGTATCGAATCCACCGCGGCGGCGTTCTTAACCAACATCGCGCAAAAAAGGACGGCGGCGAGGATGTTGTGACGCGATGCGAAGGGCATAATGGCACGGCTCCTGCTTTGGCTGACCGGGAAAAGCGTACGGGAATATACGCGCCGCGCCCCCCATAGTGTGTCGGGGTACTCGCTTCAAGGGGAATTGGCGGGCGTAAGATGATCGTGAGGTTGGATCTGAGGCTGTATTCGACGGGCATGCAATCGGCAATCGCACATCCTGAGCGCTTGAAGCTCGCCGGCTCCGAGCGGGTGAAGTATTTCGCCCCGGTGGCGATCTGCGTTTATCTCGCGGGGCTGTGCGTTGCGCTCATGATCACGTCCGCATTTCTCGACAACATGCGGGATGCGATCGCGGTAACCGCGGCGGGCCTGTTTGGGTTGCTGGCTTCCGGTGCTTTGGGCACCGCAATTTTGCGTATGCAGCTGCGCGAGCTGAGTTTCCAGGTCGTGCGGACTCAGTCCGACGCCGCCACGAATTTCGACGCTGTTGTGGAGCTGGCGCAGAGCTCAGGCTGGCGCCTGACCGGGCGCGTGCCCGGGCGTTGCCTCGAGGCTCGCACTCCGGGCTCGATCCTTACCGAGGGCGAGATCGTGGCCGTGAAGTTCCGTGGAAGCGAGGTCCTGGTGGCTTGTATCTGCGACCCCGGTGTGGGGTTTTCCCTCGTCGGCCGGCGCCGCTGCGTCCAGAATCGCGACCTCGTGCGCAGGGCAGTCGGGGGCAAGTAAGCACTGAGCCTTTCCGCCGCGTTGGCGCGCTTGTGAGCGCGCGCCGCGAGCCTGAATCCGCGCGAATGCTCGGACGACCCTCTTGGCGCCGGCCGCGCCGGCGGTCAGGTTCGCTCGACACTCTACTCAGACGCTGTATCCAGCCCTCATCCTTTCGAGAGATCCGGGGGAAATCTCCTTTAACTACAATTAGATAGCTGTAGGGCGGGTCGCGCTGCCTAAACGAACCTTCACTTGCTAGCTCGATTGGATTATCGATAATCGAGACTATATCGGATGGGGCGAGCGGCCTCGAATCCCAGTCTTCCCGACCAAGAAGGTCTCGTTCTATGTGGATTGTTGAGGTGGCGCTGAAGCGCCCCTATACCTTTATTGTTCTCGCCCTGCTCATCCCCCTGATTGGTGCGCTCACCATAATGGGGACGCCGCTGCGCCCGGGGATGCCGACCGACATCTTTCCGGACATCAAAATCCCGATCATTGCCGTGACGTTCAACTACACCGGCATGCCACCGGATGAGATGGCGGGCCGGATCACGGCGCAGATCGAGCGCTATGCCACCACCCTCGTCAACGACATCGAGCATGTTGAGTCGCAGACGTATCCCGGCATGGCGGTCATCAAGTTGTACTTCCAGCCCGGAGTCGATATCAACCTGGCGATGGCGCAGGTGACGGCGTTCGGGCAGCTTTCCTTGAAGCAGATGCCTCCAGGTATCCAGCCGCCGCTGATTCTCAAATACAACGCGGCGACGGTACCCGTCCTGCAGCTGGCGTTGTCGAGCAGCAAATCCACCGAGTCACAGTTGTTCGACCTGGGCAACCAGGTGGTGCGCACGCAGATCGCCACTGTCTACGGAGCCGCCATGCCGTATCCCTACGGCGGTGCGATCCGTCAGGTGCAGATCGATCTGAAGCCCGATGCGTTGCGCGCGCAGGGGCTCACTGCCAATGATGTCAACAACGCGATTGATAACCAGAACCTGATCGTGCCGGCTGGCACGGAGAAAATCGGGGGGACCGAATACAACGTGAAGTTGAACTCGAGCACGGCCAAGGTCGACGAGCTCAACGATCTGCCGATCCGGGGTAAGGTGGGCGGTACCGTCACCTACATCCGCGACGTCGCTTTCGTCCACGATGGCCATTCCCCACAGACCAATGTCGTGCGCGTCAATGGCCGGCGCGCTGTGCTCATGTCCATCCAGAAGGTTGGCGCCGCGTCCACGCTCAACATCGTCAATGAGGTTCGTGACCGCCTGCCGCGCGTCCGGGAGCTTCTTCCGGATGGCGTATCGATCAACGCAACAGGCGACCAATCCGTCTTCGTGCGCGCCGCGGTGAAGGGCGTCGTGATGGAAGCGGTGATCGCCGCGTGCTTGACCGCACTGATGGTGCTGCTCTTCCTCGGTAGCTGGCGCAGCACGCTGATCATTGCGATCTCGATTCCGCTGTCCATTCTCTCCTCCATCATCATTCTCGATGCGCTGGGCGAGACCATCAATCTGATGACCCTGGGAGGGTTGGCGCTCGCGGTAGGCATTCTGGTCGACGATGCGACCGTGACCATCGAGAACATCAACCGGCACCTGGAACTGGGTGAGGACGTCGAGCCCGCCATTCTGAAGGGCTCGCACGAGATCACCGTTCCGGCGCTGGTCTCGACTCTGTCCATCTGTATTGTGTTCGTACCGATGTTCTTGTTGAGCGGCGTGGCGCGCTTCCTGTTCGTGCCCCTGGCCGAGGCCGTCGTGTTCGCGATGCTGACTTCCTACGTGCTGTCGCGAACGCTGGTTCCGACTCTCGCGAAGTACTGGTTGCGCACGGCCGCAGTGGAGCACGCTGCAGCCGCCGCCAATCCGGGCTTTCTGAAACGCTTCCAACAAGGCTTCGAAGCGCGTTTTGAGATCCTCCGCCACCGGTACCAGAGTTTTTTGAGCACCGTGCTGGCGCACCGCGCGGCGTTCATTTCGATCTTCCTCGGCGCCGCTGTTGCCTCGATGTTGATTTACCCTTTCCTGGGCAGGAACTTCTTCCCCGAGGTCGACGCCGGGCAAATCAAGCTGCACGTGCGCGGCCCGACCGGCATGCGCGTTGAGGACACGGCGGTCCTCATCGACCACGTCGAGTCGGCCATGCGAGAGGTGATTCCACCGAGCCAGATCCAGAGCATGGTGGATAACATCGGCTTGCCGGTCTCGAGCATCAACACGACCTACGGTAACTCCGGCACCATCGGCACCAGCGATGCCGACATTCTGGTCTCTTTGAAGCCGGATCACGCGCCGACCGCGGACTACATCCGCAAGCTGCGCCTGCGCTTACCGCAGGAATTCCCAGGCAGTGTGTTCGGCTTCCTGCCGGCGGATATTGTGAGCCAGATTCTGAACTTCGGCGCCCCGGCACCCATCGACATCCAGATTCAGGGGCCGAGTCTCAAGAATCACGAGATCGCCAACAATCTGGTCGCGCGGCTGCGGCACGTGCCGGGACTGGTCGATGTGCGTCTCGGGCAGGTATTCAATCAGCCGGAGCTGCGCGTCGTCACGGACCGCAGTCGTGCCCAACAGCTCGGCATCAGCCAACATGATGTGGCCAACAACCTGCTGTTGACACTCTCCGGCAGCGGGCAGATTGCGCCGACCTTCTGGTTGAACCCGGAAACCGGGTTGCAATACCCGCTGGTCGCGCAAGCGCCGCAGTACCGCATGACCTCGCTCCAGGACCTGGAGAATCTGCCGGTGACGAGCAACGGCCAACAGCAGATCCTCGGAGGGTTGGCGACCATCACGCGCGGCTTCGGGCCTGCCGTGGTGATGCACTACGATTCGCAGCCGATCATCGACATTTACGGTGCCGCACAGGACCGCGATCTCGGCGCGATCTACAAGGACATCCAGGCCGCCATCGCGCAGGAAACCGGAACGGTGTGGCACGGCAAGCTGCCCAAGGGCACGCACATCAACATCCGCGGCCAGGTGCAGACCATGACGGCCTCCTACACCGGACTCGCGATCGGCTTCCTGGGCGCAATCGTGCTGGTCTACCTGCTGATTGTGATCAACTTCCAGTCCTGGACCGATCCTTTCATCATCATTACCGCGCTGCCGGCCGCGGTGGCGGGAATTGCCTGGATGTTGTTGATGACCGGCACCACCTTGAGTGTCCCGGCGCTGACGGGCGCGATCATGTGTATGGGCGTGGCCACAGCCAACAGTATTCTGGTCGTGAGCTTTGCGCGTGACCGGATGAATCAAGGCGTCAGCGCGCTGCAAGCTGCCTACGATGCGGGCTTCACCCGCTTCCGGCCTGTGCTCATGACCGCCCTCGCCATGATCATCGGCATGGTGCCCATGTCCCTGGGAATGGGTGAGGGCGGTGAGCAGAACGCCCCGCTTGGCCGCGCGGTCATTGGCGGCCTGATCTTCGCGACGCTTGCGACCCTGGTGTTCGTACCGACGGTGTTCGCTGCGATTCACGGCCGGCGCGGCGACCAGCTCGCCCGGCAGAACCTGACTTGAAAACGGAACCCATCATGGACCAACTAGCACGAACGAATGAACTCGGAAGCGCAGAGCGCGGAGCGGGTCTGTCCGGAACGAACCAGGCCGGAACGAACCAGGCCGGGACAAAGCAGGGCGCACGCCAGCTCGGCCGTGCGGGAGCCGTCCTGGGTATTGCCGCTCTTGTCATCCTCGTAGGGGCGGTACTGTCGGCGCATCGCGCCTCAGCGAAGCTCAAAGAAGTCACCGAGGAGGCGGCGGTGGTGGCGGTGGCGACCACCAGGCCGGTGTCGCAAGCCGGGACCCAGGAGCTCATTCTCCCGGGTAACATCCAGGCCAACTACGAGGCGCCGATCTACGCCCGCACCAGCGGCTACTTGAAGCGATGGCTGGTCGATATCGGCACCCCCGTCAAGGCGGGCCAGCTGTTGGCGCAGATCGAGTCTCCGGAAGTTGACTCGCAGCTGCGGCAGGCGGAAGCCGACCTTGCCACCGCGCAGGCGAACCAGAAAATCGCCGATCTCACCGCGCAGCGGTGGCGCAATCTGCGCGCCAGCGATTCGGTCTCCAAGCAGGAGGCCGATGAGAAGATCAGTCTGGCCGCCTCCGGCGATGCGCAGATGCAGGCGGCCCGCGCCAATGTGCAGCGTCTGCGCGAGCTCTCCGGCTTCGAAAAAATCGTTGCCCCGTTCGATGGCGTTGTAACAGCCAGAAACACCGACATCGGTCAGCTCATTTCGGCCGGTGAGAACACCGGGCCCGCGCTCTTCCGTGTTGCCGACATGCGTCGCTTGCGACTGTATGTACAGGTGCCGCAGACCTACGCCGCCGAGATGAAGCAAGGCATCAAGGCGGATCTGAACTTCCCCGACCGTCCGGGCAAGACCTACGTCGCGACCCTCGACAGCAGTGCGAGCGCGATCGATGCCAACACCCGCACGCTGCTGGTTCAGCTCGTCATTGACAACAAGAATGGCGAGCTGCTGCCGGGGGCCTACGCCGAGGTGCATTTCAAGCTGCCGCCCGGAAACGAAGCTTCGTATAAGTTGCCTGCGAACGTGCTGCTGTTTCGCGGAGATGGTTTGCATGTCGGCGTGGTCGATGCAAACAATCGCGTAGTACTGAAGGAAGTGCAGGTCGGCCGGGACTACGGCTCTGACATCGAGATTACTCACGGTCTCCAAGCGAGCGATAATGTCATCCTGTCGCCGCCGGACTCCTTGACGGACGGCATCACGGTTCGTGTTACGACACCGAAGACCGGGAAGGTTGCTAAATCGTGAGCCGAATCGTCCTGGCATCACTGGCCGCCGCACTAGCAGCGAGCGTGCTGAGCGCATGCTCGCTGGCCCCGACTTATAAGCCGCCCCAGACCGAGACCGTGGCGAGCTTCAAGGAAGCAGGTGACTGGGCGCCGGCCCAGCCCGCCGACTCACAGCTGCGCGGTGAATGGTGGAAAGTGTTCGCTGATCCGCGACTGAATGAGCTCGAGAAGCGGCTCAACGAATCCAACCCTGACCTGCAGGCCGCGGTGGCCCGTTTCGATCAGGCGCGTGCCGTTGCGCGCCAGGATGCCTCCAACGAGTTTCCGACGTTGGGTTTCGGCGCTTCTGGAAAGCGCACGCGCGTCTCGGGTAACTCGCCTCTGGCGGCGCCGGCATATGTACCCTACACCTCCAATGACTTTACGGCCTCTTTGAATCTCAACTGGGAAATCGACCTGTTTGGTCGCCTGCGCAACACCGCTGCTGCTGCACGCGCGCAGGCGCAGAGCAGTGCCGCGGACGAGGCGTCGGTGGCCCTGTCCCTGCAGGCGGAGCTGGCCACTGATTACTTCACTCTGCGTGGAGACGACGCGACCATTGCCTTGCTCGCGGATACGATCAAGGTTTACGACCGCGCCTATGAGCTGACGAAAAATCGTTATCAGGAGGGCATTTCGGCTGCCACCGATGTAGATCAGGCGGATACGCTGCGACAGAACGCCCGTGCGCAGCTTGCCGCGAGTCGCCGCGACCGTGCGCAGTTCGAGCACGCTATCGCCGTACTGCTCGGGGCGGTGCCATCCAACTTCACTCTCGAGCCGGCGCAACTTGCGGGGTCGGTCCCTGCCGTGGGCACTGGGTTGCCTTCCGCGCTCCTGCAGCGTCGTCCGGACGTGGCGCGTGCGGAACGGGCCATGGCTGCGGCGAATGCGCAGATCGGCGTCGCTCGAGCCGCCTGGTTTCCTGTGTTTTCACTGACTGGTACGGGTGGCTTCGAGAGCATGGATGCCACGAGCTGGTTCAAGGCTCCGAGCCGGATGTGGTCCATCGGTCCGGCCGCGACCGTTCCGCTGTTGGATTTCGGCGCGCGCTCGGCGGTAAACCAGCAGGCCCGTGCGGCGTACGAGGAAGCGCTCGCGAACTATCGCAAGACCACACTGACTGCCTACCAGGAAGTCGAGGACAACCTGGCAGCTTTGCACCATCTCACCGATGAGGTGATTGCCGATCAGGCCGCCTCGAAGGCGGCGCAGAGCGCCGCAACTCATTCGGACAAGCGTTATGACGCCGGAGTCGCGGACTATGTCGAAGTCACGACCACGCATACCGCGGCCTTGCAGGAAGAGCGCGATGCGATTTCCGCCAGAGTGCTGCAGTTGAATGCAGCCGTGGGGTTGGTACGCGCCACCGGTGGAGGCTGGACCCAGGATCGGATCGATCGCCCATGAGCACCGTGCTCAAACGTACCTGCATGCGGGACCGGATCCGCGATGTGCTGGTCGCGCGCATCATGGATGGGACTTATCAGGCGGGGACTCAGCTCAAGGAGTTGTCGCTGGCGCGTGAGTTCAATGTCAGTCAGACCCCTATCCGCGAGGCGCTGCGCGAGCTCGAGGGCTCGGGCCTGGTGACCAATGAGCGCTTCCGCGGCACCCGCGTCCGGGGGGCCGATTCGGCCGAGATGCACGAGTCGTACGAGCTGCGCACTATGTTGGAAGTGCGCTCGGTGCGGCTGGCGGCGCCGTACTCGAAGGAGCTGCTCGCTTCCTTCGAGGAGTGTCTCGTTGAGATGGAGATCGCGGTCAAGGATGATGATCCAGAGCGCTACATCGACCAGGCGCTGCGTTTCCACCGTCGCCTGGTGGAGGGCAGTGGCAACCGCACGTTCCTGGGCGTGTGGGATTCGCTGTTGTGGGACGTTCGCGGTCGGATCGCCTTGCGCCGGCTCACCGAGAGGGGGCATAGCCTGAGCTCGCTGGCCAGTGCCCACCGCGAGCTGCTGGGCCTTTTTAAAGCCCAGGACGCCGAGGGCGCGGCCGAGCTTGTCAGGGCCATCCTGGAACGCGTCGCTTCCGTGTTCGAGGCCAGGTAGCCCAAACCAGGTACCGGGCCGCCGGCCGCCTCTCCCTGCGCGGCCGGCGCCCAATGATCGTCTCCGCATAACGGGAGACTTGTGCGCATGGGGAGCCTGGCTCCAAGGCGCACATTCACTTTAGGCAGCGTGCGTTAAGCTTGTGCGACCGAGGCGTGAAGGTTCTGCGCTCGGGCGGCACAACCCGTGCGATCATGGCAAGCGAGCTAAAGGAACTGCGGGGGCAACACGACCAATGTCCGTTTCCGAGGAGTACGCCCGTCGGCTGGGTTTGCGTGAGGCCGCAGCGGCCCGTCTCGCGAGGTTGCATGATCGGATCGGCAACGGGCGCCTGGCGCTCGGCCTGATACTCGCCCTGGTCGCATGGGGCGCGTTGCTCGCCCGCGCGTTCTCGCCGCTGTGGCTGTTGCTCCCGGCGGCGGCCTTCACCGCGCTGGTGTTCTATCACCTCTCCGTGCGGCGCGCGCGCGTGCGTGCCGAACGTGCAGTGGAGTACTACAAGCACGGCATAGCCCGTATCGAAGATCGTTGGATGGGGCAGGGCTGGACGGGCGACCGCTTCGCCGCGAGCGGGCATATTTATGCCGGCGATCTCGACTTGTTTGGCCGCGGGAGCTTGTTTCAGCTGCTGTCGGTCGCACGCACGCCGATGGGGGAAGCGACGCTGGCGCGCTGGTTGCTCGCGCCTGCGCCGGCCTCGACCATCAAAGAGCGGCACGAGAGCATTACGGATTTGCGTGAGCGTCTGGATCTGCGCGAGGAAATGGCTGTTCTCGGTGAGGATTCGCGCGTTGCAGTCGAATCCGAGACACTGCTGGCGTGGGCGGAGGCGCCGAACGAGTTACCCCAGGCGCTCTTGTGGGTGGCGCTCGTACTGCCGCTGCTGGCGCTCGCTACGGCGGTGATATGGTCGATTGGCGGCGTGATGACTCCGTTCATTCTCGTCGTGCTGGTGGAGGCCGGGGTCATGTACCTGGTGAGACGCGGCATGGGCGGTGCGATCCAGGGCACAGAGAGTGCGTTTCGGGGACTGAAGCTGTTGGCGGAGCTTCTCATCCGCATGGAGCAAAACTCCTTGACGGCGCCGGCACTGGTCAGGTTGACGAATCGACTGGCCTCGCACTCACTGGCCGCTTCGAAAACGATGGAGCGTCTCGCGCGGGTCGTTGACTATGCGGATGCGCGTGACAACCCGTTCTTGCGGATGCTCGACACGCCGCTGCTGTATTCAGTTCACGTCGCGCTCGCTGCGGAGCGCTGGCGCCGGGACCATGGCAAGGTCGTCCGTGAATGGGTTGAGGTGCTCGGAGAGTTCGAAGCATTGCTATCGCTGGCGAGCTACAGCTACGAGCACCCGCAGGATCCGTTTCCTGAATTGACGGACGGTCCCGGGTCATTCGTGGCTTCGAACCTGGGGCATCCGCTGATTGCTGCCACCAGGTGCATTCGCAACTCCGTCAGCCTCGGCGCACCGACTCGCCTGCTGCTGGTCAGCGGGTCGAATATGTCCGGCAAGAGCACGCTGCTGCGCACTGTTGGCATCAACGCCATTCTGGCCATGGCCGGTGCGCCCGTGCGAGCCGCGAGCTTATGTCTCACTGCGCTGCAGGTCGGTGCCAGTATCCGGGTGAACGACTCGCTCCATGAGGGCAGCTCGCGGTTCTATGCCGAGATCACGCGCTTGCGCGAGATTTACGCTCTGCTGGAGGGCTCCCTGCCCGTGCTTTTCCTGTTGGATGAGCTTCTGCAGGGCACCAACTCCAAGGATCGCCTCATCGGCGCCGAGGGCATAGTGCGCGCTTTCGTGGAGGCCGGGTCCATCGGACTGGTCACTACGCATGATCTCGCCTTGACGGATATCAGTGGCCTGCCGCCTGGGAGCTTGCGTAACGTGCACTTCCAGGACGAGTTGATTCACGGCGAAATGCGTTTCGATTTCACGCTGCGCGAGGGTGTGGTGACGAAAAGCAACGGCATCGAGTTGATGCGCGCGGTCGGCCTGAAGGTATGAGGGGAAGGACGAATGGCTAACGACGCTGCGCCGCTCACCCGGACGGTGGGCGCGTATACGATTTCCGACGAGCCAGCTCGCCTTGATGTGCATGCCATGCACGCCTACCTGCGCCGAGCGTACTGGTGTGAACAGATTCCGTTGGAGGTTCTGGAGCGCGCGGTGCGCGGCTCGCTCTGCATTGGCGCTTACGATGCACAGGGTGCGCAGGTTGGGCTGGTCCGATTCATTTCGGACTATGCGACCTTCTGCTACGTCTGCGACGTTTATGTCCTCGAAGAGCACCGCGGACAGGGGCTGTCGAAAGCCATGTTTGCGCTGGGTGTGGATCATCCCAGGCTCCAGGGACTGCGCCGCTGGAGTCTTGCTACCGCGGATGCGCATGGTCTCTACAAGAAGTTTGGTTTCACACCGCCGTTGCGACCCGAGCGCTACATGGAGCGGTTGGACCCCGAGGTGTACAAGCGGTAGGCTATTCCCATTCCATCAACCCGATGATTCGACCTTTCGCGCGCGCGGCGCGGAGGTAACGCTCGTCAGCGGTGATGAGTGTGCGGTCCGGATTCTCCAGCGCGACTCCGTGATGATAGGTATAAAAGAGATGCTGGTTGAGCTCCATCGCGGCCAACGGCGCCGCTATGCTCATCGCCCTAAGTGATTGATTTTTATAGATGGTCGGGCGAGGCCTCGACGGCCAGTTCGGCGGCGGCGAGATCTTCGATTGCTGTGCCGACGCTCTTGAAAAGGGTGATGGCTGCCGCGTCGGTGCGGCCGGGAATGGTTTTGCGAACGAGCTCGCTGAGCTCGCCGCGGACATCGGAGGGCTGGATCACGCCGGCGGCCAGTGCTTGTACGAATTCGCCGCTTTCGGCCAGAGCGCCGGTACGTGTGTCGACGTAGAGCGCGGCTCGAGTCATGGCGGCATCGTCCACTTCGCGCATGTTGGGACGGAACGCTCCGATGAGATCGAGATGTTGCCCGGGACGCAGCCACCGGCCTGCGATCAGGGGCTCCTGACTCAAAGTGGCGCAACTGATAATGTCCGCCCACGCGACACCGGACTCGAGGTCGTCGCAGACCTCCACCGAGAAGTCGTGACCCTGGAGCGATGTAGCCAGCTCCCGCGCCTTTTCGAGCCGCCGTCCCCAGACGCGCACCGACCTGATGCGGCGCACGGCCGCATGGCTCAGCACGACGTGCGACGCGAGCTCCCCGGTTCCAACCATCAGTAACCGTTCCGCGTCGGCTCGCGCCAGATACTTCGCCGCAAGTGCCGAGGCCGCGCCAGTGCGTCGTAATGTCAACTCATTGCCGTCGAGCATGGCACGAGGGACGCCCGTCTTGCCGTCGAACAGGATATAGCAGGCGTGTACGGCGGGCTGGCCGTGGCTCGCGTTCTCCGGGAACACTGTCACTAACTTCACTCCGACAGCGCCGTTCGCTCGCCATCCGGGCATGAGCAGTAGCGAGTTTTCAGCGCCACCGCCTCCGAGGTCGTAGCGCTGTCGCAAGGGGGTTGCGGAGTCGGAACCGAAGGCGCGCTCCAGGCGCTCTATCAAAGTACTGCGTTCGAGGCGGGCAGCGAGTTGCGCGCGATCAAGATATAGCAAAGCGATCTTCCTTCCATCGGGTAGCCCGAATGGTCGCACGATCGGTGGCGCATGTCGCGCGGCGACATTCTTCGGTCTGCGAAATTCCATGAGGTCCCATTGACATTACATGTATATGCATATAATTATGCGAGCGTGGAACTACACTCTCTTCCTTGCTACTGCGCGACCGTGCGCCAGGCTGCCCGAGCCGTCACCCAGCTCTACGAGGCGATACTGGGAGACGTCGGTCTGCCTGCCACGCAGTACACGGCCATGCAGGTACTCGATGCGGCGCCCAAGCTGACCACGACCGAGCTGGCGGCAGTGATTGGTATCGATCAGACCACCGCGACGCGAACTCTGGCGTTGATCAAGAAAAGCGGGCTGGCGGAGGACGCAGTCGGGGATGACCGCCGTCAACGGCGTTGGACTCTGACGGCCAAGGGGCGGGCTCAGCTGCGCAGGTTGAGACCCAAGTGGGAGGCGGCACAGGAGGCCTTCGAGAAGAGGCTGGGGCGTACCGAGGCCCAGGCTTTGAAGAAAGCGTTGTTTGTGGCTGCAAAGTCGTTGACGTCGAGCTGAGTCGGGCGCACTGCGTGAATGCCGTGGTGTCGCCATTCTACATGTATATACATGAAATTAGGTCGGGAGACTCATCATGCTGAATCTCATCGGAGCCGTGGTCGGAATGAGTGTCATCGCCGTCAATCTGGTGGCGCTCACACATGTTTTGTCAGGCACCCTGGCGCGCCGTCTGGGTTTGGCGGCGATCGTCGGAGCCTGGGTTGGGCTTGCAAGCGGCGTTGCCGCCGCGGGAAAGCTTGCGGTCTCCGCAGACACTCCGGTGCCGCTGCTAGGAGTGCTGTTCGCGTTGCCGCTGCTTGCAGTCGGGGTGCTGGCGTTGCGGTCGCAGAGAGTACGAGCCGCGCTGCTCGCCATTCCGTTGCCGATGTTGATCGGCCTCAACTCCATGCGCGTGCTCGGGGTGTTGTTCCTGTTTCTGGTGGCCGCGGGTCGTCTCAGTGGGCCGTTTCCGTTCTTTGCCGGCATCGGGGATATTATTACCGGCGCGGTGGCAATACCGCTCGCGCTGAGCGTCGCGCGCTCGGGCCGGCCCACCAGCGCCGTCAGGAGTTGGAATATCTTCGGCGCCGCGGATCTCCTGGTCGCGGTGGGGCTCGGGATCACTTCCGCGGTAGGTAGCCCGCTGCAGCTGTTTCACACCGCGGTCGGCTCGGAGGCGATGCAATATCTGCCGTATTGTCTGGTCCCCACCGTGCTCGTGCCGTTTTATCTGATTACCCACGGCATCGTCGCGGCCCAACTCGCGGCAGTCCGGGCGGCACCGGCCCTGGCGCATGCCTGAAGAGGCAGCGCTATAACGAAAACGCTCTCTGGAGGACACCATTATATCAATCAGCCAACTACTCGTATTGCCCTCGGAAGACTATTCTGATCGCGGTTGTTTTGTTCGATCAGAATCAACTTCCGAGGGGCTCAATGACTTTCGCAAACAGACTGACGGTTGTCGCGCTGTGGTTCCTGGCACCTGCGGCTTTTGCAGGAAACCAATGGACCGTGGATATGCCACGGCAGAACTGGGCGAGTACCGACGGCATGGTCGACCTTCAGCCTCTGAAGCCGATTTCGCCAGCGAGCGTGGCCGACCGCCTCATGATCGCGGATGTGATCGCTCATTGGGGCCTTGCTTACGATGAAGGACGTCTCGATGTGGTGCGCTCGTTGTTCACGGAGGACGGGATACTCGAGGGGTTGTCGGGTTCGGGAAAGCCGCATGCGACACAGATGATGCACCTGGTCGGCCGCGATGCCATTGCCAAGGCAGTGGCGCAACAGCGTGCTGTGCAGAAGGACCAGCGTCGTCACGCAATGACAAATGTGGTGATCGAACAGCTCACCGCCGATACCGCCACGGCCTATGCCTATGCCGTCGTCACAGCCGCCGGCAATGGCGAGCTCTATCTGGGGGCGAGCGCCATTTACCGCGCGGAGCTCAAGAAGGAAGTCGACGGCTGCTGGCGCCTGAAGCGGTTCGTGATCGGTCTTGATTCGTACCGGCGACTCGTCCGGCCCGCAGCGAAATAAATTTACGCGGGGCTGTCGAGGAGCGGGGGCATGGTTCGTCCTTGGGAAGACTCTGACCCACCCATCATCAAGGAGCTGAATCATGTCCAATACGATCCGCCTTCACCGTGTCTTGCGCTCGACACCGGAGCGGGTATATCGCGCTTTTCTCGACCCGGCCGCTATCTGCAAGTGGCTGCCGCCGAACGGGCACACCTGCACCGTTCACCACCTGGAGGCCAAGGTAGGTGGTACCCACAAGATGTCGTTCACGAACTTTTCCTCGGGCAAGGGGCATTCGTTCGGCGGTACTTATGTTGAGCTCGTGCCGGGCGAGAAGATCCGTTATACGGATCAGTTCGATGACCCTAACCTGCCTGGTCAGATGCAGACGACCGTCACTCTGAAGAAGGTCGTCGTGGGCACCGAGATCACCATCGTCCAGGAAGGTGTGCCCGAGGTCATTCCCGCCGAGGCGTGCTATCTGGGCTGGCAGGAATCCCTGGTGCTGCTTGGCAAACTGGTTGAGGCGGAGATTCCGGACTGAGGCGGACGGCAATCTACGGGCGGTCCGGAACGCCCGTAGATAAGGTGCGCAGTGTGTCATTAACCGCGTGCCAGGGTGTGGGACTCATGTGCATGCCGATGATTGTCTGCACCTGCAGCTTCTCGTCACGAACCGAGTCCTGGATCTCGAGCAGCGACTCCGGGTAGAGCAGCGCGCCGGCCGGACCGAGTGGCTGGACCATTTCGCCGGTATGCAACAGGTGAGCATCCGGCAGATAAGTCATGATCATGTCCCCCGTGCCGCGCCGGATCGGCATGACGATCACTGAATTGGCCCCCGAGCCGATCACCGTTCGATCCGACACCGCATGAATGAGGGGTGTTTTCGGAGCACGCTCGAGCTCATCGGGTACGAGGGTGTGCCGGCTCGCCAGCAGGCGCCGTATGAGGGCAACGTTGTGATCGCGGACGTATATGGGAATTCCGCGTGCGGCGTACTCACGGATGCCCGCGATGTGCCACAGGAAGCCGGTGGAGGTGATGACGGCCTTTACCGGTACGCCCGGGAAGCGGCGTTGCGCCTCCGCCAACACTTTCCCCGAATACTCGGCGGAAATTGGCGCATCAATGACCACGAGCCCATCTGACTGCCGGACCAGGGTGCAATACCAGGATCCCGGGATCTGGACCACACCCGGTGCAATCTCCGCAATGGGGCGATTGGACTCGGGAGCATCCAGGATGGAATGCCCCAGCGGCAGCTCGTGCACGCCTATGCGCTTGGCCGCGTCCTTGCGCGCCGCGGCCTGGACTTCGAGCTCAGTATCGATGAGCGGCACATTGAGGTGCGCTTCGGAGACTCGCACGGTCAGATACAACTCATCATTGCGGAACGCGTCCCGTTGGAACGGAATGCGCAGTCCCTCCACGGGTCGCCAGTCCATGAATTCGGTTCGCTCGCGAACGTCTCCCCATGCATTCATGGCCGTGTCGGTGGCGCTCGGGCCGGAATATTCAACAGTAGACTCGACCGCGCTCAACAGATCCGTCAGCATATCGATGTAGAGCTTGACGCCGTACTTCCTGTTGTGAAAGGACACTACATTTTGCGGGTGATCGTGCAAGGTCGCGGGTTGCTCCAATCGCAGGTCCGCAGCAGCCTGCGCTAGCACCAGCGTGCGGACGGCGTCACGTGTCTGCCAGGACGGCGGTGCGGCAGTTCCCACCAGCGTCCAGGACCCATCGGGGCTCAGCATTTGTCTCTGCATGAGGTCCGCTGTGAGCAGCGTGGTTTCATATCTGTCGCCGCCAGGCGAGGTGGCCTGCGTCAGCATGCGCCCCCCTGCAAGGTCATCGGTGATGACGGCGTGCTCGACAGCCGCATACCAGGGGGAGTTGGGATGGTCGTTCTGCTCGATATCCCGCGATATCAACAACGCCGTCGATTTGACGGACTTGATGGATTGCAGGTCATGGCCGACGTTCAATGCAGCGATCGAGCGCTGGATGACTTCACGGGCATCCGGCGGCTGCGTCGTCGCGAATGCGAGTGGGGTCGTAGTGAATGAGATGCTGGCCAGGATGGCTGCGACTGCGGCGTGGGCTGTTCTTTGCATTGGACTTCCTTGGTAGCGCCCGGGGAACGCGGACAGCCGCCCGCTGTTCGCTACGGTGATGGTACAGAGGAACCCCGCGATCTGTCTCGCCTGCCGGTCGCGCTTGGGCGCCGGATTGCCGCGTGTGCTGGCATGGAGTCCGCGCTTCGGGGTACCCTGCACAGGTTTGGATACACGAGCAGACATCGCCATTGTCGGCGGAGGCATCATGGGGTCGGCGCTGGCCTATTGGCTGACGCGCCTCGAGCCGAGCGCCACCGTGGTGGTCATTGAGCGCGACCCGACGTACGCGACGGCTTCATCCGCTCTGTCGGCGGCTTCCATCCGTCAGCAGTTCACTACCGCGGTCAACATTCGTATTTCGCAGGCCAGTATCCAGTTCCTGCGTGCCGCCGGCGAGCTGCTCGAGGTCGACGGTTCACGTCCCGACATCGGGCTCACCGAGGCTGGTTACCTGTATCTGGCCGATGAGTCGCGCGTTGAATCCTTGCGGCGCGCTCACACCATCCAGACACAACACGGGGCCGAAGTTGCTTGGTTGACTCCGAGCGAGTTGGTGGGCCGTTTTCCTTGGCTGGTCACTGCGGATCTTGCGGCAGGGACGCTCGGCGTGCGCGCTGAAGGTTGGTTTGATGGTTATCTGCTGTTGACGGGGTTCGCCCGCAAAGCGCGTAGTCAAGGCGTCAGATTCGTGCGTGGCGAAGTGAAGGGGTTGGAGGTTGACTCTTCCCGAGTCGTCGCGGCGATGCTCGCGGATGGTTCCCGGGTCGGCTGTGGCCATCTGATCAACGCCGCCGGGCCGTGGGCGCGGGCGATTGCCCAGCTTGCAGGAGTGGATCTGCCGGTCTTTGCGCGCCGGCGTACCGTGTATGTCATTGCCTGCCGGACGCCCCTGCAGGGGTTTCCGTTACTGATCGATCCGAGCGGGTTCTGGATCCGACCCGAAGGAGCCGGCTTCATTGCGGGTCTCTCGCCCGTGGAAGACCCGGACGATGCGCCACTGGAGCCGCAGTACGAAGCTTTCGAGTCGAATTTATGGCCGGCGCTCGCCGCGCGTGTTCCCGCGTTCGAGGCGGCAAAACTCGAGCGTGCCTGGGCCGGCTACTACGATATGAACGTGTTCGACCACAACGGTATCGTCGGCTTCCATCCCGAGGTGGCCAACTTCGGTTTCATGAACGGCTTTTCGGGGCACGGCCTCCAACAAGGTCCGGTAGTCGGACGGGCCATGGCGGAGCTCATTCTTCTGGGTCGTTTCACGACACTGGACCTTGCCGGTCTCGGGTTTGAGCGGCTGCCTGGCGGGCGGCCGCTGCTGGAGCTGAACGTCATCGGATAGGTGCTCTGTCCAGGCGCGCATCATGTTCCTTCCGAAAACCGGAACCGGCCAAGCTTGGCAGACGTTACACTGAGCGTATGGTCGGCAAAGAAACAACGCTTTGACACAGCCCGGTTCGCGCCCTGGGGCTGAGCGCGTCGCATGCCCTGATTGTGGTCTCATGCAGATGTTGCCGATCCTCGGCGGCCGGCAGACTGCTGTGTGCCGCCGCTGTGACGGGACGCTGGCGGGTCCGGCTACCGGAAGGGTGGACGCGCCGCTGGCGCTGGCGGCCGCGGCACTGTTGCTGTTGGTGCCGGCGCTGATCTGGCCGCTCATGACCGTCTCCAGCCTGGGCGCCATTCGGCGCAGCTGGGTGGAAACCTGCGTGACGGCCCTGTGGGACCAGGGCTTTGCATCGCTTGCGGGCCTGGTAGCTCTGTTCAGTATCGTGCTGCCGATCGTTTATCTGCTGGCTTTGGTGTTTGTTCTGTTCGCGCTGCGCATGCAGCTGCGCTCCCGGCTCGGGCCACTGTTTCGCTGGGTGCAGTATCTACGCCCCTGGATGATGATTGAGGTATATCTCGTCGGGGGCTTCGTCGCCTACAGCCGCATCAAAGTGGTGTCCACCATCGAGATCGACATTGGCGGCTGGTGCCTGCTGGCGGCATCGCTGCTCTTTTTATTTGCCCTCACGCAGCTGGATGAGCGCACCGTCTGGGAGGCGCTGAAGGTGCAATCCGCAGCACCTCAAGGACCCAAGACTATCGCCTGCACCGTGTGCGATCTGGTTGTCACCGATACCGACGAAGGTAAGCACTGCCCGCGTTGTGCGGCAGCGCTTTACATCCGTAAACCCGACTCCATGCGGCGTACTACC
>Ga0134126_10000140_pt1 | contig 96477 bp, 94 predicted proteins | sample KB31752_FD_96881 | JGI IMG/M metagenome (GOLD analysis project Ga0134126, IMG submission 96881) | Terrestrial soil microbial communities with excess Nitrogen fertilizer from Kellogg Biological Station, Michigan, USA - KB3-175-2 | ecosystem: Environmental > Terrestrial > Soil > Unclassified ...
AATTGCGGGTGCCGAAGTGCGAATCGCCGGGCAGCACGACTTCCGCGGGCAAATCGATACCCGGCATGATGAAGCGGCCGTCGGCATCCACGAAATTCAGGCGAAGTTTGTGCGAGCCTTCGTCCTCGTGGCCGAAAGTGACGCGCAGGGCAATGGAGCATTGGGGGTGGGTGGCCGGGATTTGCTGGGCGATGATGGTGTCGAAGGCGCCCAGCAGGTTCAGCTTGCCGTTTTCCTCGGTAGCCGCGTCGCATAAAACCGCTACTTGAATGTTCATCCGCCGCAGATTAGACAGGAATTATGGAGGTTGGCACGCATTTCTTTGGCCCTAAGGTCTGGGAAGTGCATCTTAACACTGTCCTTAAAAAACAAAATTGGTCGTATTGAAACGGGCGCCTGGAAAGTCGCCCGAACCCGCAGACAAGAATGTCTGCGCCACGTAGCGCAGGCTTTCCAGCCTGCGGGTTCAGGGACTTTCTAGTTCCCTGTTCAGGACAGTGTCAAGATGCGTCCGGTCTGGGTAAACCGGTCGCCGACAGCAGGCAGTTTCCTGTCGTTCCTTTTAATGCCGATCCGCCTCCTTACGTCGGCGGCTACGCGCGAAGCGATTTGCTTCATTCATGGAATCGGCGTATGAATCTGTCTGGCCATGCCCTTGGAATCAACAGCGAGGTCTATGCGTCGGTGGAAGCCGATTTCTTTTTGGCTATTGTGCAGTGTTGCCTGTTTCATGGTTCGTTCGGCGGCTGGGCAGACGTTGGAGGAAACGCGGCAGCAATTTTTGCGCGGGAATTACGACGAGGTCATCAAAACGGCGAAGAAACAGGTGGAAGAGAGTTATTCCAGCGACTGGCGCATCCTGCTGGTGAAATCGCTGCTGACGGTGGGCCGGTATGGCGAGGCTTACACGAACGCGCGGGATGGCCTGAACGATTATCCGTTTCGGCTGCGGCTTTATTTGCTCGCGCGCGAGGCGGCTCTTTATCAAAACGACCTGGCCGGGGCGAATCGCCGGCTGTCTGAGGCCCAGGCGTTCATTGAGGAACGCCGGTCGGTGAATTCCGGCGGGGACAATCTCGTCGCGACGGGCGAAGCGATGCTGATGCTGGGTGTGGAACCGCAGGTGGTGCTGGAGAACTGTTTTCGGCAGGCGGAGCAAATGGACCCGGCGCCGCGCGAGGCGTTTCTGGCCACCGGGAGATTGGCCCTGGAGAAGCATGATTTCTCTCTCGCGGCGGAAGCTTTCCGGGCGGGCTTGAAAAAATTTCCGGATGATCCGGACATGGAATCCGGGCTGGCGAAGGCGTTCGAGTCGAGTGATCGCGAGGAAATGATGCGGCATATCGAGGCGGCGCTGAAGGTGAATCCGCATCATATTCCGACGCTTTTGTTGCTGGTGGACCACTTGATTGACGCGGAACAATATGAGGAGGCGGACAAGCAACTGGACGTTGTCTTGAATGTAAACCCGCACCAGCCCGAGGCGCTGGCGTATCGCGCCGTGCTGGCGCATTTGCGGAATCAGCCGGACAAAGAAAAGGAATTCCGGGAAGCGGCGCTGAAGTTTTATCAAACGAATCCGGAGGTGGATTATCTGATTGGGCGCAAGCTGGCGGAGCACTACCGTTTTGTCGAGGGCGCGGCGGAGCAACGGCGGGCGCTGGATTTCGAGCCGGATTATTTGCCCGCACAGCGCGAGCTTGCGGAGGATTTGCTGCGATTGGGCCAGAATGACAGCGGGTGGTCGCTGGCGGAAAGCGTGCACAAGAAGGATGCCTACGACGTGACGGCTTACAATCTTTCCACGCTGCACGATCGCATGGAAAAATTCCAGACGCTCACGAATGAGCATTTCATTGTGCGCATGTCGCCGTTGGAAGCCCGTTTATATGGCGATCGTGTGCTGAGTTTGCTGGAACGCGCGCGCGAGACGCTTTGCCGGAAATACGGGGTGGAATTGACGCGACCGACGGTGGTGGAAATTTTCCCGGAGCAAAGGGATTTCGCGGTGCGGACGTTCGGGATGCCTGGGAATCCGGGTTATCTGGGCGTGTGTTTCGGGTCGGTCATCACAGCAAACAGCCCGGCGTCGCAGGCGCCGAATCCGGCGAATTGGGAGGACGTGCTGTGGCATGAGTTTTGTCACGTGGTCACGCTGACGGACACGAAAAACCAGATGCCGCGGTGGCTGAGCGAGGGAATCTCGGTATATGAGGAACGGCAGGCCAATCCGCTCTGGGGCGAGAAGATGAACCTGGCGTATCGCGATATGATCCTGAGCGGCGAATTGACGCCGCTGGGCCAGCTCAGCGGCGCGTTCCTGGCGCCGACAAATTCCGCGCACCTGATGTTCGCTTATTATGAGTCGTCATTGGTTGTGCAATTCATCGTGGACCAATTCGGCCTGGATTCGTTGAAAAAGATCCTCGGCGATTTGCGCGACGGCCAGGAAATCAACAAAGCCATCGCGGCGCACACGGCGCCATTGGCGGACCTGGAGAAACAATTTGCCGCGTTTGCGAAAGAACGCGCGAACCAACTCGCGCCGGGCGCGGACCTGGCCAAGCCGCCGGCGGACGTTTCAAAAACGGAGCGCGCGGCGTGGGATTTGATGCATCCGAACAATTATTACACGCGCATGGAAAAAGCCACCGAGTTGATGCGCGCGAAAAAATGGGCCGAGGCGAAGCCGGTGCTGGAATCCTTGGCGGAGAGTTATCACGGGGAAAGCAAGGCGGAGAATCCGTTGTGGCTGCTGGCGGTGACGGAGCGGAATCTCCGCGACACGAATGCCGAACTGGCAACCTTGGAAAAGTTCGCGGCGCGGGAATCGGATTTTGCGGACTTGTTCAACCGACTCATTGAATTAAGCCTGCAACGCAAGGATTGGGCGGCGGCGGTGAAATACGCGGACCGGTTGCTGGCGATCAATCCGTTAAGCCCGGTGCCGCATCGCGCGCTGGCGCAGGCGGACACGGCGGTTGGGAATAATAATGGCGCGATTGTCGCTTACGAAAAATTGCTGATGCTGGATCCGCCGGACCCGGCGGAAACGCATTTCCAATTGGCGAAATTGTTGCACGCGCGCGGAAATTCCGAGGCGGACGCGAAACGGAATGTGTTGCAGGCGCTGGAAGATGCGCCGCGTTATCGGGACGCGCAGCGGCTGCTGCTGGATTTGGAGAAGGATTCGCCGCAGCCGCAGGCTAGCGCCGCGACGTCCCCGGAGGCAAGCCCATGAAAAAGAAGTGGCTGCTGGTCTTCCTGCTTTTGATTGTGGCGGCGGGTATTTGCGCGGCGCAGAATTGGGGGCGACGGCGGCGTTACTACAGCGGCGGCAATATAATTGAAACCGAGGGCGGCGTGCCGGTGGATGAAACCAAGGTGCGCACGGCGCGGGAGATTGCGTCGCACAGCACCGGCACGCCGATCTGGACGAACAAGCCCGGTTTTGAAAAGGACGTGTTCACCTTCGTGCGCATCATTCGTGATCGTGACCCGGACAGCTCGTGGTCTGCGGGAAGCTGGATCACGGATTTTCCGGACAGTGATTTGAATCTTTCCTTTCGCCTGCAGCAGGTGACGTCGATTAAAACGGACCCCAATGGCCGCACGATTCGGCTGACGGATCCGGATTTGTTCAATTATCCATGGATTTACATGGTGGAGCCGGGCAGTTTGCTGCTGCGCGACGAGGAGGTGCCCATCCTGCGAAAATATCTGCTGAATGGCGGCGTGCTGATGGTGGATGATTTCTGGGGGAATTGGCAGTGGGAAACATTCGCGGCGCAGATGAGGCGCGTGTTCCCGGACCGCAATTTTGTGGAGTTGCCGATGAGCCATCCGATTTTTCATTGCGTGTTCGACCTCAACGTTCCCAAGAACAAATTGCAGACACCTTCGATTTATCAAGCCGAACGGGTGCATTCGACCGATTACACGTGGGAAAGCCATCGCTATAAGGACGGCTCGCCCGATGATTGCCGCGATGTTCATGTCCGGGCGATCCTGGACGACAAGGGACGCATCATGGTGATTGCCACGCACGATACCGACAACGGCGATGCCTGGGAACGCGAGGGCGAGGACGACTGGTTTTTCCATGAGTTCTCGGAAAAGCGCGGTTATCCGCTCGGCATCAATATTATTTTCTATCTCATGACCCATTAACAACCGAAAGGCATTTGTGGAAACTGCAACTGCACCTGAAATCGCCCCAAGTGACGCGCAAGCCGTCGAAAAACTCATCAGCGGCCGCGCCCGCATCGAAACTGAACTCGCCAAAGTGATCGTCGGCCAAAAGGAAGTGGTGGAGCAAATTCTGCTCGCGCTGTTTTCGGGCGGGCATTGTTTGATCACCGGCGCGCCGGGCCTGGCCAAGACGTTGCTCGTGAAATCCATCGCCCAGATTTTTCACCTGCAATTCCAGCGCATCCAATTCACGCCCGACCTGATGCCCGCGGACATTACCGGCACGGAAATTCTTTCGGATACCGGAGGCGGGCGGCAGATGACGTTCGTGAAAGGGCCAGTGTTCGCGAACATGATTCTCGCCGACGAAATCAACCGCACGCCGCCCAAGACGCAATCCGCGCTGCTGGAAGCGATGCAGGAACACCAGGTCACGGCGGCGGGCGTGCGGCATGCGTTGCCCGAGCCGTTCTTTGTGCTGGCGACGCAGAACCCGATTGAAATGGAAGGAACGTATCCATTGCCTGAAGCGCAGCTCGACCGGTTCATGTTCAATGTGGTGGTCAATTATTTGCCGGAGGAGGAGGAAGTGAACGTGGTGCAGCAAACGACGGCGCGGCGTCCGCTGAAAATCGAGCCGCTGTTCACGGGCGAGGACGTGCTGCAGTTCCAGGAACTGGTGCGGCAGGTGCCGATTGCCAAGGGCTTGGTGCGCTACGCGGTGCGGCTGGCGGCGGCCTCGCGTCCGCAACAGAGCGATTCGCCGGCGTTCGTGAATGATTGGGTGAGCTGGGGCGCGGGCACGCGCGCGTGCCAGTATCTTGTGCTCGGCGCCAAGGCGCGGGCACTGCTGCAGGGACGCACGCATGTGGGCGCGGAGGATATTCGCGCGCTCGCGGCTCCGGCATTGCGGCATCGCATTCTGGTGAATTACCGCGCGGAAGCGGAGGGGACGAATGTGGAAGGCATTATTCGGAAGTTGCTCGAGACGGTAAAGGAGCCGGGAGTGTGAAAATGAAATCTGAAGGCCGAAATCCGAGGTCCGAAAGAAATCCGAAGGCCGAAGCGCGAATCGGAGCGCTCGTTTTCGGATTTCGGATTTCGCCATTCCTTCGGATTTCGGATTTCGGGTTTCGGATTTAACCCATCATGCCAGCACTGCCTTCCAATTCTTCATCCTCGCGCCTCGGCGAAACGTTCGTCGATCCGAAAGCGCTCATGGCGATTCGCAATCTGGAATTGCGCGCGCGGTTGGTGGTGGAAGGTTTTTGGACTGGATTGCATCGCAGTCCGTATCATGGCTTTTCGGTGGAGTTCACGGAGTATCGGCAATATTCGCCCGGCGATGACACGCGCTACCTGGATTGGCGGCTGTTCGCGCGGTCGGACCGTTATTACCTGAAAAAATTCGAGGATGAAACAAATCTGCGCTGTCATTTGCTCGTGGACCAGAGCCGCTCGATGGATTATGGCTCGGTGGGCTATGCCAAGGCCGATTATGCGCGCACGCTCGCGGCGACGCTGGCGTGGTTTCTGAATGGCCAGGGCGATGCGGTGGGGCTGTTCACGTTCGATGGGCAAGTGCGGGAATTTTTGCCGGCGCGGCATCGCCACGGCCATTTGCGGCAATTGATGCTCGCGCTGGAAAAACGCGCCGCGGGCAGGGAAACAAATCTCATTGCGCCGTTGCGGCGGGTTTCGGAACTGGTTCGCAAACGCGGGTTAGTGGTGTTGATTTCGGATTTGCTCGCGCCGATCGATCAATTGGAGCCGAGCCTGGGCCGACTCACAGCGGCGGGGCACGAGGTCATCGTTTTTCAAACGCTGGATCCGAACGAACTGGCTTTTAATTTTCATCAGGCCGTTTTGTTTCAGGACATCGAAAGCGAGCGCGATCTGTATTTGGAACCGGACGCGGTGCGGGAGGACTATCAAAAGCGGCTCTCGGCGCATGGCGAGGCGGTGGAAAGAATTTGCCGGCAGCTGGGAATTTCCTTTCATCGCATCACGACCGATCGGCCATTGGAAATGGCGCTGTCGGACTTTTTGCGAAGCCGCAGTCGGCGAGGCAAGTCCATTCGCCGCCGCGGACAAAGCTCCGCCGCGCCCAAAACATGAACTTCCTCGCGCCATGGTTCCTGCTGGGTGGATTGGCCATTGCCGGGCCGATCCTGTTTCATCTCATCCGGCGGGCGGCGCGCGAGCGGGTGCCGTTCAGTTCGCTGATGTTCCTGCGGCCAACGCCGCCGCGCATGACGCGGCGGCGGAAGTTGGAACATCCATTCTTATTGTTTCTTCGCTGCCTGGCGCTGCTGTTGCTCGCAACGGCGTTTGCCCGGCCATTTTTTACGCGGGACATCGCGTTGCCCACCGACCCGGCGGAAGCGCGGCAAGTCGTCTTGCTCATTGATACCAGCGCGAGCATGCGGCGCGAAGGTTTGTGGAACAAGGCGCGCGCGGTGGCGGATTCGTATCTCGAGAAGGCCACACCGGCGGATCAATTCGCCATCATGACATTCGATCGGCAGCCGCGCACGCTGATGAGTTTTGCCGAATGGTCCTCCTGGAGCGCGGATCAACGCGCGGGACTGGCGCGGCAACGATTGGCAGCGGTTAACCCGGGCTGGATGAACACTCAGCTTGGCCTCGCGTTGACCAGCGCGGGGGAGCAAATGATGACCGATGCGGTGGCGGCCAAACCCGCCGCGCGGCGCGAGGTCATTTTGATCAGCGATTTGCAGGAAGGCGCGAAGCTCGATGGCTTGCAAGGGCACGACTGGCCGGTGGGCGTGAAAGTGACTGTGGAACGCGTCGACCCGCCTCGAAAAGGAAATGCGGGGTTGGAAATTGTATCGAGAACCGGCGGCAATATCGAAGCTGAAAATGCAATCCGAGTTCGCGTCGCGAATTCGCGCGATTCCAGCCGCGAGAAATTTCAACTGGCCTGGGATGGTGATGCCGCGCCGATGGATATTTATCTGCCTCCCGGCCAAAGCCGCACGTTTATGGCGCCGAAATTTGGCGCCGCGAAAACTTCAGGCGAGTTGCACCTGCGCGGCGGCGAAAAAACGTTCGGCGACGTTTCTTATTACGCCGCGCCGGAAACCGAACGCACCACAGTCGCGTGGTTCGGCGCAGAGTCGGTCAACGATCCCGAAAAACTGCGCTATTATTTCGAGCGCGTTTTTCCGGAAACGGGCCAGCGACGCGTGCTGGTGAGCCGGCCTTACACAAACGAGGCTTTTTCGGCGGCGTTGCTCGCGCCGGCGGCGTTTGCGGTGATTGCCGACAAACTGACACCGGAGGAAACGACATCGGTGCGCGATTGGCTTGACGGCGGAAAATCGGCGCTGATGGTTTTGACCGATTCGCGGATGGCGTCCACGCTTTCGGCCCTGGCGGGGCTGACCGATGCGCAAGTAACCGAGGAAACGGGCGGCTATGCATTGCTCGCGGACGTCGACTTCGCGCATCCACTGTTCGCGCCTTTTGCGGAGCCGCGTTTCAGTGACTTCACACAGATTCATTTTTGGAAACATCGGCGCTGGGAAATTCCGGCGGGTTCGGCCGCGCGCGTGCTGGCGACATTTGATGACGGTTCGCCGGCGCTGGTGCAATTGACCGTCGGCAAAGGCAACCTGCTCGTGCTCACGTCCGGTTGGAATCCAGGCGACAGCCAGTTCGCGCTATCGAGCAAGTTCCCGCCGCTGATGCAACGGATGCTGGACTGGAGCGGAGCTGAGATGCCGGTGCGGTTTCAATTTTTGACGGGTGATGAGATTCCATCGCCGGGTTCTCTCGAGGCGGACTCGCCGCCGGGACAGCGGCGCTCCCAGGTGGAGTGGCAAAAACCGGATGGCAAAAAAATTTCACTGGCGGCGAACGCGCCGTTCACGGAAACGGACGTGCCTGGAATTTACAGCGCAACATTCGACGGCAAAGAACGTCGTTTTGCGGTGAATGTGCCGCTGGACGAGAGCCGTACGGCGCCGATTGCGCCAGATGAACTGGCGCGATTGGGTGTGCCGCTGCAAATCACTTCAGACGTGTCGGTTGCGGAGAAGCGGCGGGTGCAACGGCACCTGGCGCAGGCGGAACTGGAGAATCGGCAAAAGCTCTGGCGCTGGTTGATTGCGGGGGTGCTCGCCGTTACGTTGGGGGAAATCGCGCTCGGCGGCTGGCTCGCGCGCCGCGTCCGGACCGCGGAGGTCGTCGCATGATGGAACCGCGCCTGCAAAAACAGCTTGGCAGGTTGGAACTGGCTTTGCGCCAGGCCCGCTTGTGGCGGCGGCTTGCGCTGTGCTGGCTCGCGGCGATGGCGCTGTGCATTGTGCTTTTCCTCGTGCGCGGATTCACCGGCTGGAATTCCCCTCTTATTTGGACGCTGCCGCTGGGTGCGGCGGCGGTTGGTGCGGTGTTGATTTGCGCAATCGAGCGCGTTCGTCGGCCAGATTTTCCAGCGCTCGTGGCCGATTTGGAGCGCGACGATCCCAAACTGCGCCACCTGATTTCCGCCGCGGCGGAGCAGGAGCCGAACGCGGAATCCGGCGAATTTCATTTCCTGCAACGGCGCGTGATCAACGCCGTCGTGACTCATCCGCAGCAACAAATATGGCGGGAGAATGCGGAGCGGAAAGTTTCGGTCGCGTTCGTGTTGCAAATTGTGGCATTGATTGCCTTTCTGGCCGTCCTTGCTCTAAGCCATGTTTCCACGCGCGGGTCTCGCGCTTCGATTCCGTGGCTGCAAAGTGGGATCGAGGTGTCTCCGGGCGACGCGAAAATCGAGCGCGGCACGGGGCTGGTGATTTCAGCGCGGTTCAGCGGCAGGCCGCCGGCGGAGGCGACGCTGGTGCTGGTGACGGCGTCGGGAAAAACCAAACGCATTCCGCTGGAACGCCATTTGGCCGATCCCGTGTTTGGCGCAAGCCTGATCGAGGTCGACGAAGACGGGCTGTATCACGTGGAATACGCAAACAGCAAGACGCGCGATTATAAAATTTCGGTCTTCGATTTTCCGGCGCTCGCGCGGGCGGATGCGGCGCTGCAATTTCCGGCTTACACGGGACTCACTAACAAAACGATTCCCGACACTTTGCGTGTGACGGCAGTGGAAGGCACGCGCCTGACCTACACAATGCAACTGAATAAGCCGGTCGTGCGGGCGCGGCTGATTGGCAAAGACGAGGCTGCATCACTACCGCTGAGTGTGCAGACGAATGCAGTGGCGATGCTGAATGGTTTTCTCATGACGAACAGCGCGCGGTATTCGCTTGAATTGGTGGATGCGGACGGGCGCACGAACAAATCATTGGCGGATTTTTCCATTCAGGTGCTGACGAATCGCCGACCGGACTTGAAGGTCATGTTTCCGCGCGGCGACCAGCGCGTTTCGAAATTGGAGGAATTGCAGGTGCAGGCGGAGGCGTCGGATGATTTTGGGTTGGTCAAATATGGCGTAGGGTTCGGCATTGCCGGGCAGGATCCAAAAATGGTCACCTTGGGAGGTTCGGCGCACGCGAATGAAAAACGCCAGTTCAACGAGATGATTTCCATGGAGAAACTCGGCGTCGATGTGGACCAGGTAGTGTCTTACTTTGTCTGGGCGGATGATTACGGCCCGGACGGACAGGTGCGGCGGACGTATAGCGACATGTTTTTTGCCGAGGTGCGTCCGTTCGATGAGGTTTTCCGGGCGGACCAATCGGGTCAAGCAGAGGGCGGTGGGGGACAGCAGGGAGGCGGTGGCAACCAGAATGCGCGCCTGGCGGAATTGCAGAAGCAGATTGTGATAGCCACGTGGAAGTTGCAGCGTGACAAAACAGGCGTGGAAAAGAAATGAGGCGGTTATGAAAATTTTCAATCTAATGATTTGTGCGGTGATGCTTTCGGCGACACCGGTGCTGGCGCAGGAGTCGTCAAATTCCGACGCACCAAAGGCGGGTGCTGATTATTCGTCGGATATTGTCACTGTGCGCGACGCGCAAGACGAGGCGTTGCAACAGGCGAAGGCCGCGCTGGAACAAACCGAGAATCCAACGGCGCACAACGCGCTCGAAACGGCCATCACGGAAATGCAGAGAGCGGAAACGGCACTGGATGCCGCGAAAAATTCGCCCGCGAAACTTGGTCCGGCATTGACGGCCGAGCAGACGGCGTATCAGGCGTTGTTGAAGGCGACACCGCGGGAGTTTCGCATCACTCGGCAGCGCAATGGGCAGAACAGTGGTGGCCAATCTGGACAGCCAGAGCGGCAGCAACTGAATCAGCTGGATTTGAAGGACGAGGCGAACCGTTACGAGACCGAACGGCAGGCTTCGGCACAGCAGACGCAGCAGCAGCGCGAGGCGTCGGAAGTCGCGAATCGCTTAAAGGAACTCGCGCAGCGCCAGCAGGACTTGAACGATCGGTTGCGGGAATTGCAATCGGCGTTGCAGACGGCGAAGACTGACCAGGAGCGGGAAGATCTGCAGCGCCAACTTAAGCGCCTGCGCGATGAGGAGCGGCAGATGCTCGCGGACGTGGACCAATTGCGGCAGCGCATGGAACAATCGCCGAACGCGGACTCCAACGCCAACGCGCGGCAGCAACTGGATCAGACGCGACAAGACGTGGAACGCGCGGCGCAGCAGATGGAGCGCAATTCGCCGTCCGATGCTCTGGCGGCGGGCACGCGCGCGGAGCAATCGATGCAGAATGTGCGGGATGATATGCGACGGCAAAGTTCCAGCCAGTTTTCTGACCAGATGCGGCAGTTGCGGAATCAGGCGCGCGAGCTGGCGCAGCAGGAGGATGACATCGCGAAGAAATTGGATTCGATGCAAAACGGGCAGCAGAAGCTGGATAATTCAGCGGACACGCAGCAGCTTGCGGATCAATTGGCCAAACAGGCGAACACGCTCACCAACCTCATGGCGAACATGCGCGCGATCAGTGAGCAATCGGAGAACGTGGAGCCGTTGCTGTCGCAGAAATTGTATGACACATTTCGTCGCGCGGACCAGAAGAAGACTGACAATCTTTTGCAAATGGGCGCGCAACTGGCGCAGCGCGGTTTTTTGCCGCAGACGAGCGACGTGGAACGTTCGGCGCGCACGAACATCAACGAATTGCGGCAGGGCGTGGATGCCGCGGCGGAAAGCGTCCTCGGGAATGAGGCTGACGCCTTGCGTTTTGCGCAGCAGGAATTGCAGGATTTGACGCGGCAAATGCAGCGCGAAGTGGCGTCGGAAGGGACGAATGGCTTGCAGGGGGGCACGGCTAGGACGAATGGGCTGGCACGGCCGTCGCGATTTGCCGGAGCGGGCACGGGGCAGTCGAATCAGTTGGCGAGTGCGAGAGGCCAACGCACGGGACAAAACGCTGTGGGGCGCGATGGTGGGACGAATTCAATGGACATGGCGGCCTCGGGCCAAAATGGAAATCGTAGGATGCAGGAAGCGCAGAACAATTCGCAAGCCGGGCAGCACGGCGAAGGAAGCCAAGCCGATTCGCAAGGCAATTCCCAACAGCGCAATCAAGGTGAGCAAGCGCAAAATGGCCAACAAGGCCAGCGCGGCCAGGGCGACAAGCAACAAGCCGAAGCGCAAAATCGTGAAGGGAATCAAGGTCAGCAGGGTGGCCAGGGAGATCAGCAGGCGGAGAATAATTCTGCGACGGACCAAAATTCTCCAGGCGGGCACAATGGCGGATCGCAGCAAGGCGATTTAGCCCAGCAAACCCAAGGCGGGCGCAACGGCGGACAGGTTGGCGACGTCGAGCAATTGACTCAGATCGCCCGGCAACGCAACGGGGGCAGTGATGCTTATGGCGGTGGCGCCGGAGGGCCGTTAACGGGAGCGCGGTATTTGGATTGGGCCGACCGGTTGCGCGACGTGGAGCAGGCGCTGGATTCGCCGGATTTGCGTTACCAATTGGCCACGGTGCGTGAACGCGCCAGCGCACTCCGGCAGCAATACCGGCAATTCCACCGCCGGCCGGATGAGCAGGTGGTGCGCGAACAGATCATCGAGCCGATGACGCAGGTGCGCGTCTGGGTGGAACAGGAACTGGCGCGGCAGCAAAATGCGAACAGCCTGGTGCCGCTGGACCGCGATCCGGTGCCGGACAATTATTCCGAGCTCGTGCGGAAATATTACGAGAAGCTGGGGAGCGCGCAGTGAGCCAGGCGCCCGTGAATCAGCGAATGGCTCGAATCAGAGTGTTTGCCAAAATTCATTCCCGAATGACATCACCGAAAGAAGCGGCGGAGGGCCGCCGCAGTCCGGGACGCTGGCGCGACGCCCAAAACGCTGCGTTTTGCATCATCATTCCCGGAGGTGCGCGCTCATGATCGGGTTCGCCACCATCATTTTATCCAATCGCGCCTGGATGCCGGCGGTGGGTGTGGGTGTGGTTATCCTGGCGGTGGCCGTTCTCTGGTCATGGCGAAGGAGCGCGGCCCAGGGCTGGGTGAAATTGACGTGCGCGATTTTAAAACTCGCCGGCATACTCGCGCTGGCGCTTTGCCTGCTCGATCCTTTGCGGGTCGGTCAACACGCCCGGCCGGGCGCGAATGTTTTTGGCATCATCGCCGATAACAGCCAAAGCATGGAAATGAAGGATCCCGGCGAGACGCGGTCGCGCGGCGAAGTCATGCGCGAGCAATTGATCGGCGGCGGGAAAAGCTGGCGCTCAGCTTTGGACGAAAATTTTCAAGTGCGCCGTTACACGTTTGATTCGCGATTGCAGACGACGAAGGATTTTTCGGAATTGAACTTTGACGGCCGCAGCTCGGCGCTGGGCGGCGCGTTGCGGACGGCGGTGGAATATTGGCGCGGGCAGCCGGTGGCGGGCGTGTTGCTGTTCACGGACGGCAACGCGACGGATATTGGCGCGGATTTGCCGTCGTTGGAAGGTTGTCCGCCGATTTATCCGGTTGTGGTGGGCAGCGATTCGGCGATGCAGGATATTTCGCTGGGCAAAATCACGGTGAGCCAGACGGCATTCGAAGATGCGCCGGTCACGGTGCAGGCGGAGGCGAACGCGAATGGTTTTGCCGGCTCGCAAATCACCACGCGATTGATTGAAGTGGGCGCCGGCGCCTTCGTGACCAACGGCGGCGCGACCAATGCGTCGTTGCGCATCGGGTCCGTCTCGAATGTGGTCGCGAAATCGTCGCAATTCGCGTCCGGCAACGACGCCACTTTGAACTATCGCTTTCAAATCCGGCCCGAGACGCCCGGGTTGCATTTCTATGAAGTGGAAACGCGGGTTTCGGATGAAACCAAGGCGACGGCGACGCCATCGCGCGAGGCGACGCTGGCAAACAATCAACAAATGATCGTGGTGGATCGCGGCCAGGAGCCATTTCGGGTGCTTTACATCAGCGGCCGGCCGAATTGGGAATATAAATTTCTGAATCGCGCCATCCAGGACGATCCGCAGGTGCAAATGCCGGCGATCATTCGCGTGGCGAAACGCGAGCCGAAGTTCGAATTCATGGGCCGCGAAGGCGAATCGAGCAATCCGCTCTTTCGCGGTTTCGGGACGAACGACGAGGAAACCGGCCGTTACGATCAACCGGTGCTGATTCGCTTGAACACGAAGGACCAAATGGAATTGCGCGGCGGATTTCCGAAGACCGCGGCGGAATTGTATCGGTACGACGCGGTGATTGTGGGCGATCTTGAGGCGGAGTTTTTCACGCACGACCAGATGGCGTTGATTCAACGTTTCGTATCGGAGCGCGGCGGCGGTTTCCTGATGCTCGGCGGCGCGGAGTCGTTTCGCGAGGGGGATTACGCGGGCACGCCGATTGCCTCGTTGCTGCCGGTGTATTTGGACCGGCCGGTGGACGCGCAATTGCCGGGCGAATTCAAACTGACGCTGACGCGCGAAGGATGGCTGCAGCCCTGGACGCGCTTGCGGCCGGTGGAAAATGAAGAAAAAACGCGCATTGACGAGATGCCGGCGTTTGAAGTGTTCAATCCGTTGCATGATATCAAGCCGGGCGCGAGCGTGCTGGCGACGGTTTCGGACGCGAACGGGCGGCAGTATCCCGCGCTGGTCGTGCAGCGGTTCGGCCTTGGACGCACGGCGGCGTTGATGATTGGCGATATGTGGCGGTGGGGGTTGCGCGATGAGCAGATGCAGAAGGACCTCGCGAAATCCTGGCGGCAAATGGTGCGCTGGCTCGTGGCCGACGTGCCGCCACGCATTTCCGTGTCGGCCGAAGCCGCGCCCGGCGGCGATGCTTCGGAGTTCCGCCTGACGGTGAAGGCGCATGATGAAGAATTCAGGCCGCTGGATAATGCTTCGGTAAAATTGACCGTTAGACCGGTTCAGGTTTCGAGTTCGTCCCGACAGTCGAGAGCCAGTGCTCAAAACTTTGTCCAATTGACGGCTGATCCAGTTTCAGGCGAGTCGGGAACTTACACGGCGACGTATGTGGCGCATGATACTGGCGGGTATTCCGTGGAAGCGACCGTGATGGATAGCGATGGAAGAATGGCCGGGCGGGCGGCGGCGGGTTGGACGTCCGATCCGGCGGCGGAGGAATTCAAATCGTTGAAGCCGAATCGCGCGCTGCTGGAAAGTTTGGCGAAGAAAACCGGCGGTGAAGTGCTTTCTATGAGCGGCCTGGATGCTTTGGTTCGCAAGCTGCCGGAGAAGCACTCGCCGGTGATGGAAACGTGGACGTATCCACTTTGGCACAAGCCGGTGGTGCTGTTGTTCGCGCTGGGCTGTTTCGTGGGCGAATGGGGGCTGCGGCGGTGGAAAGGAATGCCGTGAACCTGCCACACAAGATTCAACAGAAGGGAACGAAGGGAACGAAGAGGGAAAGGTCTGTGACGTGCCGGTCGAAATGTTTTCTTTCGCCATTTGCTCTTCGTTTTCTTTGTTTCCTTCTGTTGATTTGTTTGGCTTTCGGCTCGCGTGCGTTAGCAGATAATTCACGCAGTTTGGTGCTGGTCATTGGCGCGGCGGGGGAATCCGAGTATGGGGAGCAATTTACGGCATCGGCGGATTTGTGGAAGCGGGCGGGCACAAACGGCGGTTTTCAAATTTCTGTGATTGGCGAGGGCACGGGTGGCGACAGCGATCGCGGGCAACTGTTGACGGTTTTAACGAATGAAATCGCGCGGCCAGCGGATGAATTGTGGCTGGTGTTCATCGGGCACGGCACTTTTGATGGACGCGCGGCGAAATTCAATTTGCGCGGCCCGGATATTGCGGCGGATGAACTGGCGGCGGTGCTCAAGCCGTGCAAGCGGCCGCTCGCAGTGATTAATTGCGCAGAGGCGAGCAGTCCTTTTATCAACGCGCTTTCGGCGCCCGGGAGAGTGATCATCACGGCCACACGGAGCGGGTATGAAGTGAACGCCACGCGTTTTGGGAATTATATGGCGCGGGACGTGGCGGATCCGGCGGCGGATTTGGACAAGGACGGGCAGACGTCATTGCTGGAAGCGTTTCTGATGGCCTCGCGGCAGGTGGGCGAATTTTACAAGGAAGCGGGCCGGCTTGAAACGGAACATGCGTTGCTGGACGACAACGGTGATGGATTGGGCACACCGGTGGATTGGTTCGTGGGCGTGCGCGCGGTCAAGAAGGCGGCCAATGGCAAATCCGTGGACGGCGTGCACGCCAATCAAATGCATCTCGTGCGCAGCGCGACGGAGCAGGAGCTGTCGCCGCAATTGCGCGCGCGACGGGATGAATTGGAAGCGCAGTTGAGCGCCTTGCGCGATCGCAAGAGCCAGATGAAGGAAGACGATTATTATAATCAGTTGGAGAAGATTTTGGTCCCGATGGCGAAGCTTTACGAAGCAAAGTAGCCGCCGACGTGAGGGAGGCGGAAATCAGCGAAATCCGCCTCGTTGCCTCGGCGGCTACGAGATCGACGACCTCGTCTCCAAAAACGTTTTCAACTCTCCCGCCGCCTTGCCGCCGAAGCCGGGGACTTCGGCGATTTGTTCCGCGGTGGCGAGACGGATGCGTTGGACAGAGCCGAATTTTTTCAGCAACGCGGCTTTGCGGCGCTCGCCGATGTTTGGGAATTCGTCGAGGATGCTTTCGGAAATGCGCTTGAGGCGAAGTTGGGCATTGTAGGTGTTGGCGAAACGATGGGATTCATCGCGGACACGTTGCAGGAGTTTGAGCGCGCCGGTTTCGTGCGAGAGGCGCAATGGTTCACTTTGGTCGGGACGATAGATTTCCTCGAACTCCTTGGCGAGGCCGATGACGGGAATGTGTTCCAGGCCGAGTTTCTTCAATTCCGCGACGGCCATGCCGAGCTGGCCTTTGCCGCCGTCGATGAGGATCAGGTCGGGGAGGTTGCTGCTTTTATTTGTGTTTTCCCCGGGAGCCCTTTGAGCCACCTCACCCCGGCCCTCTCCCCCGCTTCGCGGCGGAGAGGGAGAAAGTGCTTCAGCGTTGGTTTCAAATTCGGGCGTTTGGTCTGTTCCAGCCGTTTGATCCGCTTCGTCAACGTGATCTGTTGTGGCGGTTTGGACCGGTTGACCATCGTGGCCGGGGGCGCGACCGGCGCGGACGTCGATGGCGGAAGCATCGGTGTCCGGTTTTACTTTGCCGCGGCGTTTGGATGCGGCGCTGACGTCGTCGACCAATTCCTGTAAGGCTTCCGGAATCGCTTCGCCGCCGTCGTCTTTGGACTTTGGGCTTTGGGCTTTGGACTCATTGAGGAGCCGCGTGTAACGCCGGCGCACCACTTCGGCCATGCTGGCGAAATCGTCCTGGCCGGCGACGGTTTTGATTTTGAATCGGCGATAATTCGCACGATCGGGGCGACCGTTTTTGAAACGCACCATGGACGCCACGGCGAACGTGCCGCTGATGTTGGAAATGTCGAAGCCTTCGATGCGTTGCGGCGGCGCGCGCAGGCCGAGGACTTCGCCCAATTCCGCGAGGTCGCGTGTGGGATCGATGGCGAGCGGAAGGCTGTAGGGGATGCGTTCGAATTTCTCCGTCTTGCGCGTGGTGCGTTTCAGGTCGGAGAGCATGTCGCGCAATTCGGCGGCGTGCTCGTAATTCTGGGCGGCCGCGGCCTTTTTCATTTCGGCCTCGAGCGAGTCCTGCATTTCCTCGCATTGGCCGGCAAGGAAATCGCACGCGGCCTTGACCTGGTCGAGGTATTGGTCGCGCGAAACGTTATTGATGCAGGGCGCGGTGCAATATTTCAGGTGGGCATAGAGGCAATGGCGATAATCGCGTTCCGTCGGCGTGAGCGGACGGCAGCCGCGCAGGTGAAATTGCCGCCGGACCAGCGCGAGCGTGCTGCGGAGCGCGCCGGCGTTGGGGAATGGGCCGAAATACCTGGAGCCGTCGTCCTGCTTGAGCCGCGTGAGCGTGAAGCGCGGAATCGGATCGTTCAGATTCACCTTCAGCATCAGGTACCGTTTGTCGTCGCGGAAACTCACGTTGTAGCGCGGGTGAAATTCCTTGATGAGCCTGCTTTCGAGCAGGAGCGCCTCGGGTTCGCTGCGGACGATGTGGTAATCAAAATCGGAAATGGCCTCGACCAGCGCGCGGAATTTCAGGTCCCAACCCATTCGCCGTGAGGGCTGGAAATAATGGCTCACCCGCTTGCGCAGATCGCGGGCTTTTCCGACGTAAATGACCGTTCCGAAACGGTCTTTCATCAGGTAAATGCCCGGCTTATGCGGCAGGGAGCTGACTTTCTTGCGAATGGTATCCGGCACTGACACGCCAGAATTTCAGCGCAAACGGGCGCGGGCGCAAAGGGATTTTTTTGCGGTGCGAGCCGATCCGGCGTCATTCAAAAACGTGGCCGAACCATTGTTGGAAGAGCGGCCCGACCACCGGCACCGGCTTCATTTCACCTTTGATTGCTGCGACCAGTCCAATCACCCAGAGGACCAGCAGCGCCACCCAAAGCAAAAAGGCACAAATCCAGCCAATGACCGGGATAAACGCCAGGATGAATTGGCATATCATCACGGCGAAGAAGGTCAGGAGGAGGCCCAGGGTTTGGCGCAGATGAAACGCGCCAAGCTCCGTCTTTCTGCTGCTATGCATCAGGGCCGCAACAATGAAGCCTATCAGCGTGAGATAACTAACGATGGCGACGGTTCTATCCTGCGCAATAACCGCAGGTTGGGGTCGTGGGTTGGGAGAAGGCGTGTCGCTGTCCATAGGGCTCTTTCCGGGTTTAGGTTGGCTGCAAAAACGCTGGCATTTTTATGCATCAGCTTTTGAATCAACGTACGCCCATCGTCGAACCCGTCGAGTAACCACAAGGTAGTACGAGAATTGTAGTTCGTAGAATAATTGCCAAAAACAATTTCCCCGATAGAAAAGAGACGCCTCGCGTCCTTGAGCCCTGAGCACCACTTCCCCCTAAATCCGAACCCTCACCCCTGCCCAATGACTCACTCGCTCCTGCTCGTTCGGCCCTCTCGGGCCTTCGCTTTCAGGGAATTCTTCTCGCCGCTTCCCAAGCGGCTCAAGTCCCATCCGATGGGAGAGGGAGAAGTTGCTCTCCATTCCGTGAAGCGGGAAATTTCGCCGTTGATTTTCTCCTTTCCGCTTGTCACCCGCGCACGGCAGTACTAAAGTGGATTCGTTCAGATAAAAATGACATGATTGAACTGGTTCAGTTTCCGTGGAGTCCGTTCTGCATCGTTCAGCGCCGCATTCTAGAGTATTCGGGAACGCCGTTCAAAATCGTCAACATCCCCCCGCAGGACCGCACACTCGTCTGGAAACTCACCCGTCAGCGCTATTACGGCGTACCAGTGATCATGGACGGCCGCACCGACGTTTTCGAGGTGGGCGACGAGTCGCAAGTGATTGCCAAGTACCTGGACTCGAAGCTGGGGCTGGGACTTTTTCCGGCTGAGTTGGAAGGCGTGCAGAGCATTCTCTGGCGGTACATTGAGAATGATATCGAAGGAGCGGCTTTCCGTTTGAACGACATTTTTTACAAGGAAAACGTCCGCGCGGCTGACCAGTTGCAATACATCCGGTTCAAGGAGCGCAAATTCGGCCGGGGCTGCATCGAGCAATGGCGCGCCCACAAGCGCGACTGGCTGCGGAAGCTTGACGATGGCCTCATGCCGTTCGAGGAGATGCTGATGCATCGCTCGTTTTTGCTCGGTGAAATACCGCGTTTTGTGGACTTTGACCTTTTCGGAATGCTGGAGAACTTTCTTTATAGCGGCCATTACAACCTGCCCGCGCGCCACAAGGAAATCCGCAAATGGCACGCGCGCATGACCCATTTGAAATTGAATATCGCTCGTGAAAAACTACATTCTCGACACCAACGTTCTTCTCCATGACCCCAATTCATTGCTCAGTTTCGAGGAAAACTCGGTCCTGATCCCCATCGAAGTCATCGAGGAGATTGATCGTTTCAAACGTGAATCCACCGAACTCGGCCAGAACGCCCGCGCCGTCTCGCGCATGCTGGATTCCTTCCGCGGGCAGGGGCGCCTGAGCGAAGGCGTCAAATTGCCGACGGGCGGAAAGCTGAAAATTGTTTTCCAGAAAAACGGGAACGGCCACGCGAATGGCGAAAATGGCGTGTTTAATCCGCACACGGTCGACAACCGAATATTGACGATGGCGGCCGGCGTTCAGAAGGCGCAGCCGCGCAATGCGACTATTCTTGTCAGCAAGGACATCAACCTGCGCATCAAGGCCGACGCGCTCGGCTTGCAGGCTGAGGATTACGAAACCGACCGCGTGTTCATCAAGGACCTTTACACCGGGATGCTGGAACTCACGATGCCATCAAGCCAAATCGCGTCGTTCCGCGCCAACGGCGAATTGGAAATCAACGGCGGCAAAAAATATTTCCCGAACGAATATTGCGCGCTCATCGACGAAACGAACCCGAAAAAAGCCGCGCTGGCCAAGGTGGATGCTTCTGGCGAAAAACTGGTGCCGATCATTGATTGTCGGGAGGGTGTTTGGGGCATTAAACCGCGCAATCGCGAGCAGCATTTCGCTCTGGATGCGCTGCTGGACGACCGCATCAAGCTCGTCACGCTGATGGGCAAGGCGGGCACGGGAAAAACATTGCTCGCCATGGCCGCCGGGCTGAAGCGGACGGTGCATGACCGTGAGTTTCGCCGGCTGGTCGTGGCGCGGCCGACGATTTCCATGGGCAAGGAACTCGGCTTTCTGCCCGGTTCGCTCGAGGAAAAACTCGCACCGTGGATGCAGCCCATTCATGACGCGCTGGAAATGCTCAGCGATCTCAACATGGGCCAGGAACATCGCCGCAGTGGCGACCTGATGCGCTCGGGCAGCATCGTGGTGGAGGCGTTGAGCTACATCCGCGGCCGGAGCATTGCCAATCAGTTCATGATCATCGATGAGGCGCAGAACCTCACGCCGCTCGAGGTGAAGACGATCATCACGCGCGTCGGCCACGGCACGAAAATCATCTTCACGGGCGATCCGTATCAGATTGACAACCCGTACGTGGATTCCTCCTCGAATGGGTTCAATTACATCGTGAGCCGGTTCCGCACCGAAGCGGTGGCGGCGCACATTGAGTTGCAGAAGGGTGAGCGATCGGAGTTGGCGGAGTTGGCGGCGAATATTCTTTGAACGTGAAACCTGAAACGTGATTCGAGAAACGTGAATTTTGGCTGGAGCGTTTTGCCATGTTCACGTTTTACGTTTTACGCCATCGATGCGCGAATCGACCGCGCAGGTTACGTTTAGAAGCTTGGCAGGCTTGCGCGATTTCCCTACTCTTATCGCGTGACAGTCTTCTTGCGATTCGTTGGGCTTTTGAATGCCGCCGTTTGGCTGGGGACTGCCATTCTCTTCACGTTCGGAATTGAACCGGCCTGCTATTCCGCGGAAATGCGCGCGACTCTGGGAGCGACGACCGAGTCTTATTTCTCCGGCGCGATCGCCAGTGTATTGATGACGCGTTACTATGAAATCATGCTCGCGTGCGGCGTGGTGGCGTTGCTCCATTTCGCGGCGGAATGGCTATACATGGGCCGGCCTCGGCGGAAGTTCGCGCTGGGACTCATCATCGGCCTGTTTGCTCTGACGCTTTTGGGCAGGAATGCCATTCAGCCCGCGCTTACCCGGTCGAACCGGAGGCATTATGCCGCGGCGCAACCCGCAGACCGTCAATCGGCTGCGAAGTCGTTCCATATTCTCAAGGTGTTTGGACGAATCGTGAACGTGTTGATCATCGGTGGTTTGGTGGTGTACGTGTGGCGCGCGGGCAGATCATCGGACACATTACGGTTTGTCAGTCCCGTACAATTCCGAAGTTGACAAAAATCCTTAAACATCAAAGATTATGGGTAATTAGACGCTCTTGGGCGTCAGCGGGAAAACAGTATGATCTCAAATGACCGACCATCACCTTACGGGCACCATCACCACAATCCACGTTCCTTCGGACAGCCAAGACCACCCGTCAATGAGGACACTCTAAAGACGGACAAGGTCCAAATTGAACGCAAGACTTTTGTGTTCACGCTGAAGGAAAATGTTCGCGGCCGTTTCTTGCGCATCACCGAAGATGTCGGTGGGCGTCGCGATACCATCATCATTCCGGCGCCGGGGCTGGAAGATTTCAAGAAACTGCTGGATGACATGGTGAAGACGGCTGCGGAAACGCCGCCAGCCAAGGCCGATTAAAAGGCCAAAGGCTTTCCCCTACTTTTCGGGCCTCAGGGCTCTCGCTCCCGTCAACTCGTTTTGCGCGGCGGCTTTTTTGGTTTCACTCGCGGGGCATCGCCCCAAAGGGTTTCCAAATCGTACCGCTCGCGCACATCTTTGCGCATGACGTGGACGATCACGTCGAAGAAATCGAGGACCACCCAGGCGGTGTGGAGCGTGCCATCCACAGCGCGTGGACGGAGATCGTGTTCCTGGCGCAGCGTGTCCGTGATTTCCTCCACAATTGCGCGCAGGTGCGGTTCGCTGGTGCCGGAAGCGATGACAAAATAATCCGTTACGGACGACAATTCCCGCACATCGAGAACCACAATGTCTTCCGCCTTTCGATTATCCGCATACTCGCGGCAAAGCAACGCCAGTTTCTTTGAATCCATATTTCCTACGCGCAATTAACCACAGAAGGGCGCAGATGAACATTGAATAATTTCGGGCGAAAATGACATGGCTGATGACGAATGGCGAATGGAACGAGGTGTTCACCTAGCCATTCGTCATTAAAGATAAAGCCTCATCCCGCGAATCGCCTCCGCGACGGTCGCCATTACCAAATAGTCAATAGGCCGGCCGGATTTGACGCGCGCTCGGATTTGCGAGGAGGAGACGCCCAAGGGAAAGCCTTTCAGCGTCCGGCCATGAAAAGGTTTCGGGAACGATGCCGCTGATTGGCCGGGACGCGGCACGACGATGAATTCCGCGAGACGCGCCAGTTCGTCCGCTTCGCGCCAGGATGGGAGTTTGGCAACGTGGTCGGCGCCGATGAGATAAAAAAGTTGCGCCTGGCCAAATCGTTTCGCGTAATCGCGCACTGTGTCAACAGTGTAGGAGACGCCGCCGCGGTGAAGCTCCTGTTCGTCGATTTCGCACCAGGTTTTTCCGGCGAGCGCGAGCCGCAGCAGGCGCAGTCGATCGGCAGCGGAGGCCAGTTTTTGGTCGGGCTTGAACGGCGATTGCGCGGCGGGAATAAAGAAGAGCCGGTCCAAGCCCAACTCCTCGCGCGCGGCTTGCGCCACGAGCAAGTGGCCGAGGTGAACCGGGTCAAAGGAGCCGCCGTATAAGCCGATTTTCATTTTATGTTGTGTAAATGACTGTTGGCGATCCTCTAACGCACGTTAAATACTTTCATGGCCGCAAAAGAACGCAAAGAGCGCAGAGAAATACGTTGTTCTTTGCGTCTTGTGCGTTCTTTTGCGGCCATCGTCTTTCGTGATTTGCTCTAGCAACACCGTTTCACACCGTTAAACCGTTGCTCGGTGGCATGCACGTAAATTTGCGCGTCGTCCGGCTTTTGCGCATGGGCGCAGGCTTGGTGCCGCGCGCGGTCCAGTTCGGCCTCACCGGAAAGCTCCTTGACCAGTGCGAATCCGAGCGCCAGCAGCGCGATGGCGTTAAGCGGCTTGGCCTGGGCGAGCGCGTAATCCGGCAACCACACCGGCGGCGCCTCGCGCAGATCGGCGCTTTTCTTTCGCGCGATGAGCAAAACCCACTCGCGCACGCTCATCAGGAAAATGGCGCTCACCAAAATGAGAAACGTTCCAGCTACGGCGGCATCGAGCTGATTGTTGAACCGCAAGACGCGGTTGGCGCGCAACGCCTTTTCAGCGGTTTCGATGGCTTGAGCGTCTCCGGATGTTTTGGCGACGGTCACTGCTGATTCGAGTCCGACAGCTTGGCCGCGAAGCACCGCGGCCTGCGCCAAAAAGCCGATTTTAGGATTCGGATGCCAGATCTTTTGCACACCGGCGGTCGTCGTCACCACCAATAGCCACAGCAGCGGCACGAGCGCGACCAAAGCGAACGCTGGCCGTCCGGCTTTGGGCATTGGACTTTGGACATTGGACTCTGGTCCTGGCGCGAGTTGCATTTTGAGAATAACCGTTACCGCGAGGCACAGCGCAATCGCCGCCAGCATCTGATTGGCGATGCCGAACAGCGGCCAGAGCGAATTGATGCCGCCCAATGGATCGCGCACGCCTTGAATCAAAAAATATCCCCACGCGCCGACCATGAGCACGCTCGTGAACAAGTTCGCGCTGGATTTTTTTGTGTCACCCAGCGGTTTCCAGACATGCCCGAGAAAATCCTGCAAGAGGTAACGGCCCACGCGGGTGCCGGCATCGAGTGTCGTCAGGATGAAGAGCGCCTCGAACATGATGGCGAAGTGATACCAAAGCCCGAGGCCCGCGCCATTGGATACTTTGGAAAAAATGTTCGCCATGCCCACCGCGAGCGTCGGCGCGCCGCCCACGCGGCCAAACAAAGTTGTCTCGCCGATTTGATGCGCCATCGCCGTCATGTGGTCGATGGAAACGGGGAACCCCAGCGCCGCGACTTTGGCCGCGGTCGTGGCGGCGGCGCCTTTCATGTTCATGCTGAGGTAAACGCCCGGTTCCAAGGTGCACGCGGCGATCAGGGCCATAATGGCGACAGATGATTCCAGGCACATGGCGCCATAGCCAATCGGGCGGGCGTGCTGCTCGCGACCGATGATTTTCGGGGTCGTTCCGCTGGAAATAAGCGAGTGAAATCCGGAAATTGCGCCGCAGGCGATGGTGATGAAACAGAACGGAAAGAGCCTGCCGGCGAACACCGGCCCTTCACCGGAAGAGGCGAACTTCGTGAGCGCGTGCATCTGAAGCTCTGGCAGCAGCAGAAAGATGCCCAGCGCGAGCAGCGTGATCGTGCCTAGCTTCATGAACGTGCTGAGGTAATCGCGCGGCGCGAGCAGCAGCCAGATCGGCAGCACGCTGGCGGCCAACCCGTAAATAATGAGCGCCCACGCAATGGTTTCGGATTTGAAGGTAAACCGTTGCGCCCATTCGGCGTGGCTGTGGACCAATTGGCCGCCCCACACCGCCAGCAGCAGCAGCACAATGCCGATGGCCGAGGCTTCCATAATTTTGCCGACGCGCCAGAAGCGCATGTAGCCGCCCATGAACATGGCAATCGGAATCGTGGCGCCCACCGTGAAAACGCCCCAGGGGCTTTCCGCCAGCGCGTTCACCACCACCAGCGCCAGCACGGCGAGCAGGATGACGATGATGGAAAGGATGGCCACCAGCGCGATGTATCCTGCTGGCGTGTTCAATTCGTCCTTCACCATCTGCCCGAGCGATTTTCCATTGCGCCGCATCGACGCGAACAGGATCACAAAATCCTGCACCGCACCACCGAGCACCACGCCGATCAAAATCCACAGCGTGCCAGGCAGATAACCGAATTGCGCCGCGAGCACCGGGCCGACCAGCGGGCCGGGACCCGAAATCGCGGCGAAATGATGGCCGAAGACGATCCATTTATTCGTTTTGCAAAAATCCTTCCCGTCATCGTGGACTTCGCAGGGCGTCGCACGGCGGTCATCGAGCATAAGCACGCGCGTAGCGATCCATTTTGAATAAAACCGGTAGCCAATGGCGTAAGTGCAAATGGCGGCGATGAGGATGTATGCGGAATTGAGCTGTTCGCCGCGATGAAAACACAGCGTGGCATAAGCCCATCCGCCCGCGAGCGCGAGCAGGAACCAAAATATCCGGGCGACGAAGCTTTTCATTTCAGTGGTTGCGATTGGATGCTAGCTGGAACGCTTGGCCCGTGGCGAACCCAGATCTTTCTGGGCCATGCAAAGCTCCTCGCGCTTTTTCCATCCGTGGCTGCTCCAAAATCGTTCGCCATCGGCGTTATGATTGTAAACGAAGATATTGCACTTCAGGATGCGCGCGCGCTTGAGCGCGGCGAGGCAACGCGCGACCAGCTTCGTTCCAATGCCCTTCCGCCGATGCGCGGGGGCGATGGCCAAATGATATAAACAACCGCGGCGGCCGTCGTGTCCGCAAAGAACGGCGCCGACCAATTCCCTGCCCTCGCGCGCCACGAAGCTCATGCGCGGGTTGCGCTTGAGATAAAGGGCGATGGCGTTGCGCGCGTCCGACTCGTTCAAGCCCACGCCTTCGGTGTTTTGCCAGAGGCGCAGGGCCTCGTCATAATCCGCGAGAGTCATCGGTTTGATTACGCAGCGCATTGGCGGTGTTGCGCATCATCCTAAGAGGCAAGCGGCAGGAATCAATTCTTTCCGTTTGGCAAAGGAGCCAAATCGGGTAATCTCAAGCCGTGGACGAACCCATCCAGCTTCCGATAGATGGCGTGCTCGATTTGCACACGTTCAAACCGGCAGAGGTCAAGGACCTGGTGCTGGACTACCTGGCGGAATGCCAGGAGCGCGGGATTTTTCAGGTGCGCATCATTCACGGCAAAGGCATCGGGAATTTGCGGCGCACGGTACATGCGATTTTGGAGAAACATCCGGACGTAACATCGTTCGCGCTGGACCACCCGCAATTCGGCGGCTGGGGCGCGACGATTGTTTACCTGCGCAAACCGGCGGCGTGAAGTATCTAAATCGCCTCGTTACCTCGGCGGCTACGATCAGAGTCGTTTGATAAACCGCTGCTCATCCCCTGGGCGCGGAAAAATCAATTGCTTCTTGCCGCCTGGCAGAGAAGCCAGCGCTACCGGCGTGTTTGGAAATAAGGCAAGCAATTGATCATCCGTGAGGGCTTCGACTTGCGTTGCCGGCGCCGGTTTCGGGGCCCTGCTGGCGATTTGCGCGGGCGTGGACCTTGGCGCATGGTGTCTTACGCACAGCAAGATTGCCGCGAGAACGATTGCGGCGAAGGTCATGCCCTGCCTGGCGCTGCGCGAATGGCGGCGATGCCGCAAGATCCTCGCTCCGGCCAGCAATGTCTCTTCGCGCCGCGAATCTTCTTCCAACAAATCACCGATTAAATTTTGCTTCTCAGGTTTCATGGGGCAACTTTCGCTTGATTAAGGAACGCAATTTCTCCCGCGCGCGTTCGAGCCGGCTAGAAATTGCTTTGGGAGTGGTATGGAGTTGCCCGGCAATTTCCTTGTGGCTTCGGCGTTCAAAATAAAAAATCTCAATAAGCGCGCGGTCTTCCGGCTCAATGGCCCGCAAAGCGGCATCGAGAATTTCCTCCAGGACGGAATCCGGTTCGGCGGCGGGAAATTCTTCGGATAGCGAATCCACGCTGATGAAAGCCAAATCGCGCTGGTGCTTCCGCCACTTTCTGGCGAGTTGCTGGCGGGCGACTCGCGCCAGCCAATTCCAAAGATGCTCCTCGCTTTCGGCGCGGCGAAGTTTTTTTGCGGCGGCCAAAAAAGCCGCCTGGACCACATCCTGCGCGAGGAACTCATCTCCACGGCTGAGCACCAGCGCGAAACGAAACAGCCGCGGATGGTAGGTTTCGTAAAGCGTGCGAAAAGCTGTTTCATCGCCGCGCCCAACATCAGCCGCGAGCCGGCGCGCTTCTTCATCCGGCGCGGGCACAACGGTCTGTCCAGTGGAAGTTTCCACAATTGGATGCGCTATTTGCTCCCGCACGAGCAGTGGTATGGCGGTGGTTGAAATCGTCATCCGGACTACCTCGATTCGTTTTGCGATCCTCCGGCTTTCTCGCCGAACCCCAATTTCGCCCTGCCCTCTTTGTCGCGCGCCTGGTCGACTTTCTGCCGGAGCGCAGCCAGCGTTTGTTCCATGAAATCGATTTGGTTCGGGGTGCCGCTGACCACCAGCAATTGGGCGTCGTTGTGGAACTGGATTTTGCCGCCGGCGTCGCCCGCGAGTCCCCAGACGTCGCTGATGGTCTGAATCACCTGTTCCATGGACATTCCGCCGTTTTTCTGATCACCGATGAGATCGCCAACGAAATACACTTTCCGCACTTCCTGCACTTCCTGCACTGGACTGCGCTGGACGAGCACGTGCAGCACGGCAAGTTGGCGGTCGCCGTTTACTTTCAGCTCCCAACGCAAGGGCGTTTGGTCGTTTTGAAACATCAAGTTCATCGCGTTGAAGATTTCACTGGCGGTGACGTCTTTCAGCCGGAGATTGATGGTCAGTTGGTTCCAATCCTTGTCCCGTTGCGGCAAACCATTGAACTGATTGATAACCATGCCGTTATCGGCCGGCGGCGCGGGCATCAGTATGTCGAATTGTTCCTTGAATTCCTGACGCAGCAATCGGGCGATTTCCGACAACGGCAAGTCCGGAAACGAAGCGTTCGTTAAAATGATTTTCGGATCGACCCAGGCGTCGTCTTTCCAACTCGGCAGGGGTGGGGGAGGAAGCGGTTGGCCGGTCGTGCGATCAAACGTTTGCATGGTGGGTGCGCCGGCCCCCCCCGGAGGAGTCGGAGGATTGGATCCAAGCAGAGGCCCACCCGGCATTTGGCCGAACGAGCACGCCACTGAAAAGACAAGGAAGAGAAGCATTCCCGCCGGAATGTGAAGTTTGGATTTCATGGTCGTCATGGGTGTCAGTTTCCTATTCACCCTGCATTAGCCTAAACCAGCCCAAATGCCTCGGAATATTAACAGAAGAAAACGAAGATGGGAATTTCAGATTGAAATTGGAAATGATGCGGAGACCGATTTGGAACAGGGAAGCGGCCTTTTTACGCGAATGAACACGAATTTTTTAACCGCCGATGAACGCTGATGGACGCAGATGCGGGCGCAGAAACTCTTAACACAAGGGAACAAAGAATTGAAGGGGAGAAACAGAGAGAACGAGATATTGAGAACTCCTCCATTTCGTTCGCTTCCGTGATGTTTCGTGCAGTTCGACGGTGAGCCGTTGGGACATACCGACACGCGGAATCAATTCCGCGCTCCGGGTCGTGGTCATCTTTGCGGCGCGCGCGGAGCGACGCGCCCTGCCGTCACACATTATTTTTCCGGCACTTCGATGACGTCCCCATCGCGAAGCCAGAGGTCGGCTTGGTCGGGATTGGTGCAGTCGATGGTCCATTCGATGGTTTTTTTGGTGGCGGGATCGATGCGGGTGACTTTCACGCGCGAGAGGTCGGAGGAGACGCGGATGAGTTTGGATTGATCCAGCACGGAGCGGAGCATGAAGGAGGCGGGAATGAATTTGGAATTGTATCTGAAATTGGAGATGCCGTACGGTCCGGGTCCCACGATTTGGGGCGCCAGGGTCAATGTCTTGCTGACGTCCTTGATTTTAATGGTGACCTGGCGGCTGACGCATTTGAGCAATGCGTTGCGGTCCTCATCGGAAAGCCCGTGCCACTGATCATCAACGGGATGATCTATTTCAGGAATTTCGACGACGTCGCCCCATTGCAGCCAGACATCCCGCGAGCAATCGCCGGTTTTGAGAATGTCGTCCACATCCGTGTGCATGGCCGCTTCTTTTGGCGAGTTGGCGGTGCGCCGGTAGACGGTGATTTTTTTAAAATTGGGGAAGCGAAAGCTCGTTTGGAAATCGGGCGGCGGGTTGCCAATGGTTTTCCATTCGCCTGAGGTTTGGCGCGTGAGGAAGCCGTAGCTGTAGGCAATGGCTTCGAGCAGGCTCAGTTGGTTCCAGTCGCGCGAACCTTTTGTGAAAGTTGCGCCGATCGTGGAGGCGCGTTGGATTTGGATGCGGTCGCGTTTGGGGAGGTTGGCGAGGCCGCCGGCCTGAGTGAGCAGAGCCGCCATTTTCTTTTCCATATCAGGCTGACTTGTGTAACCCGCGATCCTGTTATCTCCGTCCCACATGCCATGAGCCACGAAGCCGCTCTCGCCCGATTTGGCCATATCGAGAGGCGTGAAGCCGGCGTTGTTTTGAATGTTGGGATTGGCTTTGTGAGCGAGCAAAACGGAGATGGCTTCCGGAAAAACTTGGTAGGTGGCGTAGTGGAGAGCGGTGTTGCCATTGGTGTCCTGCAAGTCCGGGTTGGCTCCCGATTCGAGGAGAAAGTCCAAATAATTCGTGTGCGACATGGTTTGCACCTGCATGAGGGGCGTCAGACCGAATGCGGAGCGCGCGTGGACATCCGCCTTGTGTTCGATGAGCCAGCGGCCGATTTCGGGATCGGTGGTTAGGAAGATCGGAGTGAGGCCGTCTCTAATCGTGACATTGGGATCAGCGCCTTTTTCCAGCAAGAGGGGAATCACGGGTTTGGATTCGGGCTTGTTCAGAGCAGTTACCAGGGGCGGCTCGCCATTGCCGAGGCGATTGGGATTGGCACCGTGCTCCAGGAGCATGCGGGCATCGTCAGTGTTCCCGCCCGCCAATGCCACAAAAAGTGGAGTTTGGGAATAGTCGGGTTGGCCGTCCGGATCGGCTCCCGCGTCGAGCAACATGGCCAGGATTTTGGTTTTGCCACGGGTAACATTGATGGGTTGGACGAGGGGAGAATGACGTCCGTTACCAAAATCGAGTCTTCCGGGGCGGTTCGGGTCGGCTTTATGAGCCAGGAGCACGCGCACTGCGTCTTGGCGGACTGAGTTTACGGCGAGAAATAAAGGCGTGGCGCCTTGATTGTTGGTGGCGTCCACGCTGGCGCCGGAATCGATCAGGAGCGAGATCATATCGGCTTTGCCAGCATCCGCGGCCAAGTGCAGCGGAGTCTCGCCGCCGTTGTCTTTGGCTTCGATGGGCGCGTGGGCAGCGAGCAGCATTTTGGCCGCGGCGACTTCACCCGCGCGGGCGGCCAGGTGCAGCGGAGTGCTGCCGTAATTATTGGTGACGCTCACGTCCGCCCCGTGGTTGAGCAGAAGCTGGATCAAATTAGTCGCGCCGTTTTGGGCTGCATCATGCAAGGGCGCCGTGGAACCCTGGCCATTGACATCGGCGTTATGCGTCAAAAGCACTTCGGCCACTGCCGTGTAATTCTTGGAAACCACCTGTTCCAACGGATTGACACGATTGATGTCCGCGCCGCGCGAGATGAGGAGTTCCACCATGGCTTTGTGGCCATTGATGGCGGCTTTGTACAGCGGCGTTTCGCCGACCCTCGCGTCAAAACGGACCGTTCCGGCTCGGTTCACGTCCGCGCCGTGATCGAGGAGGTATTTGGCCACGGACAACTGGCCCTTGGAAGCGGCATCCTGAAGCGGCGTTGTGCCATCCGGACCGGGTGCGTTGATTAGATCCGGGCTTTGCTGAATCATCACCTGGATGCGGCGGATTTCTTGTTGTTCTTCGTCGGTGATGGGGGTGACGGACGTGCCTTCCGCAGCGGACGACGTTTGGGCGACTTGAAGCTGGGACTGGGCGTTGGTACCGGCATGCGTTTGTTGGAGGTCGGCGCTTAGCGTATTCACCGAGGCAGTATCCGCATCCAACTTGGCTTCCAGTCCGGTGAGAATGCCATCGATGCGATCCTTTACCTTTTTGTCCAAATCGTTCACCAACTCTTCGGCATTTCTATACTTCGGGTGGTCGGGAGAATAATCCAACTTCAATTTAAGCAATTGTTGTTCGGCGGTATCCAATTTCGACATCAGATCGTCGAGTTGGGCATCGTTGATGACTGCAGGCAACACTTGCCGCAGGGCATCGGGGTGCAGGCTCTTTAGTGTTTTCAACAGCGCTTGCTCGTTGGCCACTTGCGCTTGTCTCGCGGCGAGAAGATCCTGCAATTCGGTGATCTTCATTGCGCTGGGGATTTCGGCAGACGAGGCGCCGAGGCCGGCGAGGTTCTGCCGGCTCAAGGTGACCAGCGTTTGTTGATCACCAAAATCGTGAATGATGCGCTGGTATTGGGCGACGGCTTCGTTGGTTTTGCCGAGCTTGCGATACACTTCGCCGAGGCGGAAAATGGCGGTGGCGGCGGTCTGGCGATCTTTGTCGAACGCGCCGGCGAGGGATTGGTAATCGGCGATGGCGGCGTCGAGATTGCGATTGGCCTCCTCCTCGAAGAGGCCTTGCTGCAACAGGCCGGTGAGATCGTTGGTTTGCGCGTGCGCGAATGGGGCGAACGCCATCAAGGCGGCCAAAAGCCACAATTTCAATTTCATACGTTCCTCCGAAATCCGGGGTGAACTTTAGCTTTCAAGGGAGATTGAGTTGTCATGGTTTTGCAAAATGTGAAACCACGAATGGACACGAATGAACACGAATCGATTCGAATTCTTCCGCTGCATTGGTATTCATTCGTGTTGATTCGTGGTTCATGGGTTTTCTTCCAAGCGATAGCCGACGCCGTGGACGGTTTTGAGCCACTTGGGTGAATCGGGGTCGCGCTCGATTTTGCCGCGCAGGCTGGCGATGTGGTTGTCCACGGTGCGCGTGGTCGGGAAGGCAGCGTAGCCCCAGACGACATCCAAGAACCGCTCGCGCGTGACGGGTTCGCCGGGTGTTTCGGCCATCAACCGCATCATGGCGAATTCCTTGGCGGTGAGATGAATGGCTTTTTTGCCGCGCGTGGCGGTTTGGCGGGCGAGATCGATTTCCACGTCGCCCAGTTTCAATTTCGTGGGCGATTTGGTTTGTTTTTGAAAGCGCCGGAGCAGCGCGCGCACGCGGGCGAGCAATTCCTCGGTGCTGAAGGGTTTGACAAGATAATCATCGGCGCCGGCGTCGAGGCCGGTGACGCGATCTTCCACCTGGCCTTTGGCGGTGAGCATGAGGATGGGCACGGGATTGGCGAGGCGGCGCAAGGCGGCGCAGACTTCGTAGCCATCCAGTTTGGGCATCATGACGTCGAGCAGGATGAGGTCGGGCTTGTCTTCGAGGGCGCGCTGGAGGCCGCTTTCGCCATCGGCGGCGGTGAGGGCGCGGTAGCCTTCGGCTTCGACGACGTCTTTGAGCGCCGTCCGCATGGGCGTTTCGTCTTCGATGATCAGGATGCGGGGCATAATTTTAACCACGGATGAACACAGATGGACACGGATGCGGATTTGAACAGAAGGCAACGAAGGAAACAAAGAATTGAACAGGAGGAAACGGAGGAAACAGAAATTTTTGGATGGTCTCTTCGTTAACTTCGTTTGCTTCTGTTAGAAATTTTTTGTTTTGAGAGTTCTCGGTTATCTCTGTTTTCTCCTGTGAGCTTCTTGAGGTTTGCGACCGACACGCGGAATGAATTCCGCGCTCCGATGGAATTTGAACCGGAGGGAGCAGAGGAAGCGGAGATTTAAGGATCGATTTCATTTTGTCTCGGCTTCGTCGGCTTGCTCCGTTGAATTTTCGGGCAGTTCGATGGTGAAGCGGCTGCCCTGGGCGACGTTGCTGCGCACGGTGACGTGGCCACCGTGCGCCTCAACGATGTGCTTCACTATGCTGAGCCCAATCCCCACCCCTTGCGTCTCCCGGCGCAGCTCGGAGCCGAGCCGGTAAAAGCGCTCAAAAATTTTCTCATGCTCCCGCGGCGGGATGCCGGGGCCATGGTCTTCGACGTAGAGTTGGACGGTATCAGCGGCGGAATTATTCTGCTTCAGTTGACTCGAAAGGTCTGAAGGCGTGAGCGGGGCGCCCACGGCAGGTTGGGCGCGGGCCAGGCCGACGGTTACTGTCTGCCCTCTCGGCGAATGTTTGATGGCGTTGTCGATCAGGTTGACGAGGGCTTGTTGGATGGCGCGGCCATCTATTTCCAGTTCCGGGTTTTGAGTTTCCAGTTTCGAGTCAAGTTCCAGGCGGACGCCTTTTTCTTCGGCGTAGGGTTCCATTAGTTTCACGGTTTCGCGGGTCAGGCCCAGCAAGTCGGTGGGTTCAAATTCGTATTGTTTGCGGCCTTGTTCGATGCGCGAGAAATCGAGAACGTTTTCGATAAGCGAGGACAGGCGGCGGCATTCCTGCACGATGAAGCGGAAATATTCGCCTTGTTTTTGCGGCTGATCGATTTTGCCGCGTTCGAGGCTTTCGGCCATGAGGCGGACGGAGGCGATGGGCGCGCGGAGCTCGTGCGAGACGCTGGAGACGAAATTGGATTTGAGTTCGGCGAGCCGTTCCTGCCGGCGGAAGGTCCGGGCGGCGGCGAACAGCCCGATCAAGGCGGCGACGGTCGAGGCGATGACGACCAGGCCGAACCAGACGGCGCGGGAATGTTGGCTGGCGAAAAGCTCGGCGGGGTTGGTGAGATAAACGCTGACGCGCAATTGTTCCGCGCCGTTTTCGACATGAGCGGCGGAGGCGAGGAGATTGGTGGAGGGCCCGCCATATGCTTTTGCCCAATGCTGGCCGGCGCCTTTTGCGTCGCCGGGGACGTAGACATCGTGCCAATAGTTGAATGACGGTGCGCCGGTCGTGACGCGTCTTCCGCCGGCATCGACCGCCACGCCGAAATAGGATGGGACGTGCTCCGATTGGAGTGTGATGAGGCGGCCCCACTCTGTTCCCGGGCGGCAGATGAACCAATTCGTTCCGCTTGGCGTGCGTGTGGCGATCCAGTTTTCGTCGAACATGGCATTGTGAAGGGTGCCGTTGGGCGAGAGAACCTTTTCCGGCGTCGGCAAGACAAACCAAACCACCGCCGGTCGTGCCGATGTGTTTTCGATTCGATTGGTGCCGGCGGGAAGGAACGAAAAATTGTCGCGAAGCTGGTCATGCGCGGCGGCGAAAACTTCGCGTGCGCGCTCATGTTGCGCCCACAAGGCCTGCCAGGAGCGCACGGTTTCGAACTCGTTGGTCTGGAGGGTCGTCACCTGCCGCAGCAAAAACGGGGAGAGCAGCGTGGGATGAAAAACGATGTTGGAGCAGAAGGATTCGACGGGAAACGATTTGAGTTCGAGCAGTTTGAATTCCGCAAGCGGTTGGAGCGGCAGGCCGCTTTCGCCGATAGCGTCCGCGTAATTTGTCGCAACCGTTTCAAAAGCCTTCGTGGCGTCTGAGTTTTTATGTTCCTGGAGCAAAAGCGCGCCGAGTTGATATTGCGCGGCGGCGGCGATTCGTTTGGGCGGATGGGAATCGAGGAGGTTTTGGCAGGCTTGGATGGCGTTAGTCGTGCCGGCGGTTTGCGCGGTGGCCCACAGTTTCGATTGCTCCGATGAAAGTTCGGCGAGCGGCAGCGGCGCAGGGACCGGCTCGGGCTGGCAAGGCGGCGGAGAAACCAACGCGCCCGAGTCGTCGAGCCGAAAAGTCACCTCGTTCGAAGAATAGGTTTTCGATGACAGGGGAGGTCAATTGGGTCCAGAGCGAGGGGGCGAGCTGGTCGGCGATGGCTTGAGCGCGTTGGCGGGCGTCGTGTTCGGCGAGGATTTTGTCCTGGCGCAACGAAGTCCAGCCGATGACCGCCAGGATGACGACGGGCAGCAGGATAAGAACGACCTGCCACACAAAGGCCGACTTGCGCTGGACGCGTTCGCCTGACATTTGCTTCTTTATGCCGCCGAATCTACGCCGGGAGCAAGCCGCAGTTGTCATGGATTTGCAAAATCGGGCTGAAAAGAAGGGAACGAAGAAGGAGCGGCCCAAATAACGTAGCTGCCGAGGTAACGAGGCGGATTGGCATCGTTTCCGCCTCCTCACCAGCCTTCGCTGAGCTACGGCTCGGCGGGCGTCGGCAGTTATGGGCGATGATCCATTGATTGTGATGCGATGGTGGCGACGAGGCTTCGGAACTGGCCGTTTTTGGGGTCGACTTTGACGGCGGTCTGGGCGATCAGCAGGGCGTCGGGCTTGCGGCCCTGATTCATGAGGAAGGCGGTGTAACGATAGACGGTTTCGGGGGAGTAAGGACAAAGGGCAAAGGCTTGCCTGAAGGCAAAATCAGCTTCGCGGGCCATGCGCTCTTTGTTCCCCAGGTATTGCGGCGGGACTTGGCCACCGGTTGGCGAGACTCCGACGCGCCAGGAGTAAATGCCGCCGATCGAGCTGCGCAGTTTGGAAAACATCATTTGCGCGTCGGTGCTCGCTAAAAAACGCCGGTCGCCTTTGAATCCACTGAGATTTTTTTTGCCATAGGTTTTTTCAGCGAAGGCGGCGACTTCCTGGACGGTGGTGTTGTCGTTCAGCCAATCGCCGATAATGGGCGCGAGATATTTGGTCCAATAATCATGATCGGCCTGGAGAACGTCTTCGGACAATTTTTCCGCCGGCTCGCGATTGATTTTCATGATCAAACCGTGCGGTTCCAGGTGGGGATACATCCAGTCGAGCGGGAAACTTTCCTCGATGTAAAAATCCCGGTTGGTGTTGTGATCGAAGATGACGCGGAGGAGCCGCGCGTTGATCTCCATGACGGCAACCTGCCCGCGGACTTGCAGGTGACCATCTTTGTCGAGGTAAATGTTTTCGCCGGGTTTGAGTTGGCGGCGGGTTTGCCGCCTTGCCGCGTCGTCGAGATAATCCTGAAAGCAATGTTGTGCATCTTCGGACGTGGGAATGTAAAGTCTGTCGCCGTAGATCGAGCGGACGTAATCGAGGTAGGTGGGGTCGGCGAGCGCGTTTTGGGTGAGCGTAAAGAAGGGATCGCCGTTGACCTGGGATTTTTCCATCGCGGTCACGACGAAGCGCCCCGGGTCAGTGCCGCCAAAATAAATGCTGCCGGGCGGGATGGATTGGATGATGTCATTGCCGAAGGCGGCGGAATATTTTTCATCGGCGTGGCCGAAGTAGTAGAACGCGCCCCAGAGTTCCAGCACGGCAGCCCAGCGCGAGCCGTTCCGGCGCCCCTCGGCTTCCCACGCCGAACTGTTGACGTTTTTCCGCAGATTCTCGAAATCATTGCTGACGGCGAGCCAGTCGCCCTTTTGGGCCGCGGCAAAGTAAGCTGCGAACTCGGGGAGTTGCTGGTTGGTGGCGGAGTTGGCTTGCAACACCTTTTCAGCGACGAAATTTTTAAGCTGCGCAGCATTCGCCCGACTTTTAAGTGAAGAAAAGACTTGTGTTTCTTTTTTGGAACAGCCGGAAAGCAGGGTAAGGAATACGAGGAAGGCCAGAGCCAGCGAGTTGCGCGGTATTTTCATAGATGGATCGACTGATTTGTATCTCTTACTCGATAGACACCGGGCCGGCGAAATTTGTATAAAGCGGGCTTCTGGCCGCCATTAACGATTCAATTTAGAATTATTCTAAGTATTGACAGGGGGCGACTGGGCGCTTAGTTTCGCAGTGGAATGACCCGGGTCGAGCATAAAAAATTGGATGAGCATTTGAGCCGGCAGCTCTCGACGAGCGGCTTTCGCTTCACGCCGCAGCGGCGGCACGTCTATGACGTGCTGATGGAGGAGCGGGATCATCCGACGGCGGAGGAAGTTTTTATTCGCGCCAAGCGAGGGATGCCGGAGATTTCGATGGCGACGGTTTATAATTGCCTGGATGCGCTGGTGCGTTCGGGAGTGGCGCGGCAGGTGACGGTGGACCGCGGGGCGACGCGGTTTTGCCCGAATATGCGCGAGCATTGCCACTTTTATTGCGACACGTGCGCAAAAGTGTTCGATATTGATTTGTCCCGCGAGGGGCCGGACGGCATCACTTTGCCGAAAGGTTTTAAGGCGGCACGATTCGAGATCGCGATTCACGGAGTTTGCGCAAAGTGTGGGGGGAAAGTTAAATGAGTGACTGGTTAAACGGGTTAAATCAGTAAACCCATTGAACCATTTAACTTTTCTAACGATTTAACAGCTTTAACGGATTTAACGAACAGAATGAGCACGGCAACTGAGACAATTGAGGGTTTGGTCCAAAAGGAATACAAGTACGGCTTTGTGACGGATGTCGAAACGGAATCCGCGCCGCCGGGATTGAACGAGGACATCATTCGGCTGATCTCGGCGAAGAAGAAGGAGCCGGAATGGCTGCTGGAATGGCGTCTGAAGGCGTTTCGCCATTGGCTAACCATGAAGGAGCCGACGTGGCAGTTCGTGAAATATCCGCCGGTGAATTTTCAGGACATCACTTATTACTCGGCGCCGAAGCAGAATAAGGACGCGCCGAAGAGTTTGGATGAAGTGGATCCCAAGCTGCTCGAGACCTATGAGAAGCTCGGCATTCCGTTGCGCGAACGCGAGCGGCTGGCCGGCGTGGCGGTGGATGCGGTGTTTGATAGCGTTTCGGTGGGGACGACCTATCGCGATACGCTCGCGAAGCAGGGCATTATTTTTTGCTCGATGAGCGAGGCGGTGCAGGAGCATCCCGACCTGGTGCGCAAATATCTCGGACTGGTTGTGCCGTACACGGATAATTTTTACGCGGCGCTGAATTCCGCGGTGTTCACGGACGGTTCGTTTTGTTACATCCCCAAGGGCGTGCGTTGTCCGATGGAGCTTTCGACTTATTTCCGCATCAACGCGGCGAAGTCGGGGCAGTTCGAGCGCACGCTGATCATCGCGGATGAAGGCGCGTATGTGAGCTATTTGGAAGGCTGCACGGCGCCGATGCGGGATGAGAATCAATTGCACGCGGCGGTGGTGGAACTGGTGGCGCTGGACAACGCGCAGATCAAATATTCCACCGTGCAGAATTGGTATCCGGGCGATGAGCAAGGGCGCGGCGGCATTTACAATTTCGTGACCAAACGCGGATTGTGCAAAGGGCGCAAATCGAAAATCTGCTGGACGCAGGTGGAGACGGGTTCGGCCATCACGTGGAAATATCCGAGCTGCATTTTGCAGGGGGATGATTCCGTGGGTGAATTTTATTCCGTGGCGGTGGTGAATAATTTCCAGCAGGCGGACACGGGCACCAAGATGGTGCACATCGGCAAGAATTCGCGCAGCACGATTGTTTCGAAGGGCATCTCGGCGGGGCGCGGGCAGAACAGCTATCGCGGGCTGGTGAAAATCCAGAAGAGCGCCGCGAACGCGCGCAATTTTTCGCAGTGCGATTCGATGCTGATTGGCGACCGCTGCGGCGCGCACACGTTCCCGTACATCGAAGTGAAGAACACGACGGCATCAGTGGAGCACGAGGCGACAACTTCGAAGATTGGCGAGGACCAGATTTTCTATTGCAACCAGCGCGGGCTTTCGACGCAGGACGCCGTGAACATGATCGTGAACGGTTTCTGCAAGGAAGTGTTCAAGGAACTGCCGATGGAATTTGCGGTCGAGGCGCAGAAGCTTCTCGGAGTGAGTTTGGAAGGCAGCGTCGGCTAGACGCTAATTTCACGAATTAACACGAATTCAATTGTGAAAATTCTCGTCATTCGTGTCTCGACGATTCTGAGATGAGTAGAACAAAGAAAAACCAGCAAGTTTCCGAAGACCTGCAAATCATGGCCGCACTCCGTAAGGCGAGGAAGGATTTGAAAGCAGGCCGCACTAAATCGCATTCGGAAGTTGAAAAGATGTTCGCAGGATGGATTAAAAAATCCTTTTAATTTTATCTGCGAAAATCCGCGGTTAAATTTTTTTAGAAAATGAGCAAACCTATTCTTGAAATCAAAGACCTCCATGCGGGGGTTGAGGGCAAACAAATTTTGAAGGGCGTGAGCCTGACGATCAACCCGGGCGAGGTCCATGCGGTGATGGGGCCGAACGGCAGTGGCAAAAGCACGCTGGCGGCGGTGCTCGCGGGCCGCGATGGGTACGACGTCACCGGCGGCGAGGTGATTTATAATGGGCACGATCTGCTCGAGCTTGATCCTGAGGAGCGCGCGCGGGAGGGATTGTTTCTGGCCTTTCAATACCCGGTGGAAATTCCCGGCGTGAACAGCACCTATTTTTTGAAGGCGGCGCTGAACGAAGTGCGCAAGGCCAAGGGACAGCCGGAACTGGACGCGATGGATTTTCTGGCGCTGGTGAAGGACAAGATGAAGCTGCTGGAGTTGAAAGATGATTTGCTCAGGCGCTCGGTGAATGAAGGTTTTTCGGGCGGCGAAAAGAAGCGCGCGGAAATTTTCCAGATGGCCATTTTGGAGCCCAAGCTGGCGATTCTCGATGAAACGGATTCCGGCCTGGATATCGATGCGCTCAAGATTGTGTCGCATGGCGTCAACAAACTGAAGCGCGCGGACAATGCGCAGTTGGTGATTACGCATTATCAGCGATTGCTAAATTATATTGTGCCTGATTTTGTGCATGTGCTGGTGGACGGGCGCGTGGTGAAGTCCGGGGACAAGAGCCTGGCGCTGGAATTGGAAGCGAAGGGGTATGATTGGATTACGACGGGGCATGTGCATGCGGTGCCGGCGTAAGGCAATCGAGCTACCTGTTGCGAAAACTTGACAATAACGCAATCTTGGGACGCGCGCGCGCTTTTAATTGATTGTGGTGTTTGCAGCCTTTAACCTGGAGTCAGATGAAACTTACTCCGGAGAAATTCCTTATCGATCTGCAAGCGCATGCGGCTACTTTCGCCAAAGCGGTCGCTACGAATGAGGGAGAATGGATCATCAAGGGCTTCATAGACGTCTATGAGCGGATTACACAATTTCGCTGGATACCAAAATCGTATCGAAAGTTTTAGAGCTTTTATTATTCCCGATGTTTGTGGATTTCGCCAGCAAGCGCGGCCTGAAGTTGGAGCTCTGTCCTCAGCAGAATTTTTACCCTGATCTCTCATTTACTGGGAAGGACTCCACCCGTTTTGCCGTAGACATCAAGAGCACTTACCGTATAAACGAGCAAGAGGTAAACGGAATGACGCTTGGCGCGTTCACCGGCTATTTTCGCGAGCGCGACAGCAGCAAGAACACTCTCTATCCATACAGTATGTATACGGGTCATTTTGTTCTCGGCGTCATTTATACAAAATGTGACGGCGTTGCCGATGAGCGAAAGCAGTTCACCTTGAAAGATTTGGCTAAGATTCCTTCAGTCATCAAGGACTTCCAGTTCTTTGCTCAACCGAAGTACCGCATCGCTTCCTCGCGACCCGGCAGCGGAAACACGAAGAACATCGGTTCTACGACGAAAATCGCGAACCTCGTCGACGGTACGGGTCCATTTGCCGAACTTGGCGGGCAGGTTTATGACGACTATTGGATGTATTATCTTACACGTGACATGGCTGGAGCGCTGAGGGTGAAGCGACCGTACACGAATTTAAACGAATATCTCGATTTCAAAAAAAGGGGCATCGAAAAGTTGACTGCCCGTGAGAAGCAGATTGTCAAAGCTGCCGAACAAGAGAAGCCGGTCAAAGAGGAGGAACCAGATTGAACCTGCCTCCACTAGTGCCGCCGCTGAAGTGCCAGGGCATAAAGACAAAGCTGGCCGGCGAGATTCGGAAGCTTGCTCATACGCAAATGTTCGAGCGTTGGGTCGAGCCGTTCTGCGGTTCTTGCGTGGTTCCGTTCAATGTTCAGCCGGAAAAGGCTCTTCTTTGCGATTCGAACGTTCATATCATCAGACTATATCTGGATATTCAGAACCGCTGCTTAACTCCTTCAATCGCGAAAGGCTTCCTCACCGAACAAGGTGAAAAACTCCGCCAAGGCGGTGAGGATTACTATTATACAGTTCGGGAGCGGTTTAACGAAAAACCGTCGTCGCTCGATTTTCTGTTTCTCAACCGCTCCTGCTTTAATGGTGTGATGCGATTCAATCGCCAGGGTAAATTTAATGTGCCGTACTGCCATAAAAAGGACCGCTTTGCTCCGGCTTATATCACCAAGATAACTAATCAGGTCCGCCGCGCGGCTGAGGTCATCTCTGTTCACGATTGGACATTCAGGGTCGCGGATTTCCGGAATACGCTTTCGCAAGCGCAGCCGACGGATATCGTCTACGCCGACCCTCCTTATGCCGGCCGGCATGTGGATTATTTCAATTCCTGGTCAGGCTCTGACGAAGCAGAACTTGCGCGACTGCTAAAAACGCTGCCCTGTCCCTTTGTTCTTTCGATGTGGCACAGCAATCAGTTCCGCAAGAATTCTTTGATCGAGGATAATTGGATCGGCGATGGCTTCCATTTGCTGCTTCGGGAGCATTTTTACCACGTCGGCTCGGCTGAAGATTTGAGGCACCCGATGGTCGAAGCTCTGATCACGAATTTCTCGATTCAGCGAACCTCATTTGCGGCGACCGCTGATGCCGAGCAATTGGCATTTTTTGAACGTGGTTAACTTTCTGCCAAATGCGCGACGCCCACTATCCAGCTAAAGCTTGCGGGTGTAAAACGGCGCTTTTAGGCTTCGGCTGATGCGTCTGCTTGATCGTTATCTTTTGCGCGAGTTTCTGTTTTGGCTCGCGGTGTTTTTTGGCGCATTTCTGCTGGTCTGGATCGCGTTCGATCTCAGCTTCCAACTGCATCGCTGGCAGCAGTACCACATGCACGGCAAGGATGTGGTGGAGTACTACCTTTTCGCGATTCCTGAATTCGTTCCCATTGCGTTGCCGATTTCGCTACTGCTCGCGATGCTTTACTCGCTCACGAATCATACGCGTCATAATGAAGTGACGGCGATGCGCGCGGCGGGCATCAGCCTGTGGCGATTATGCCTGCCTTACATGGTTGCGGGATTTTTCCTCAGTGTGGGGTTGTGGGCATTCAATGAATTTTATGCGCCGCAGGCGGCGGAAAGGGCGGATGAAGTCATGCGGCGGCGAATTGAGCCGACGGTGGCCGAACAGCGTTACTTGGTGCAGCCGTTGAATTTCGTGAATTACGGCATCGGCGGAAGTGGCCGCGGATGGCGGGCTTCGGTTTACAATACCAAAACGTTCGAAATGACGCGTCCCGAGGTCGAATGGTACGCCATGAGCAATTCCGTTCCGGTGCTGTGGCTGCTGTCGGCGGATTCGGCGGTTTACACGAATCAGCAATGGGTTTTTCTCGGTCATGTGCAGGAGAAGCGCGAGCTGCCGCGCGAATATCCGGCGCTGATTGCCGTGACGAACCGAATGGTGATGCCCGGTTTTTCCGAAACGCCGCAGGAAATCCAAAGTGAGATCAATGTGAGCGAGTACCGGGGCATTAGTTCGCGGACTCGCCGCGCGGACATCCCGCTGGCGGATATTGTGAACTATCTGCGCTTCAATCCGCATCCGGACCGGAAAATGCGGGACTGGCTGTTCACGAAATTGCATGGGCGTTTCGCGGGGCCGTTTGCGTGTTTGGTGGTGGTGATTGTGGCGATCCCGTTTTCGGCGCGGCCGGGGCGCAGAAATATTTTCGTGGGTGTGGCGGCGAGCATTTTTCTTTTCTTTGCGTATTTTTTCCTGCAGCAGGTTGGATTGACGTTTGGCGAGACGGGCTTGATGCCGCCGTGGCTGGGGGCGTGGTTTCCCAATTTGTTTTTTGGACTTGGCGGATTGTTCCTGATGTCGCGGGTATGAATTGCCCGACTGTTCACGCCTTCCGCAAATAACGGACTTGTGACTCTCGCATATAATCAAAGACGGCGAGTCTGACCTCAGCCAGGTGCTGGAAGACGTGGCCATTGGCCTTTTGGAGCTTGGATCTTCTCTTCGTTCCGGCTGGACAAAGCTTGCCGGAAACGGGTTCACTGGAATATGGCAGCAGGTGAATCACATCATAAAAGTGAAAATATTTCCTGGACGCGCGGCAAAATCACTCCCGAAGAGCGGGCGCGCCAGAACCAGCATTCCGGATGCGTGGTGTGGCTGACCGGCCTGAGCGCCGCGGGCAAATCCACCATCGCCACCGAACTGGAGCGGGTTCTATTTTCGCAGGGCAAACATGCCTTTGTGCTCGATGGCGACAACATGCGCCACGGGCTTTGTTCGGATTTGGGTTTCTCGCCGGAAGACCGCAAGGAAAACATTCGGCGCATCGGCGAAGTCGCCAAGCTGTTTGCGGAAGCCGGGTTCGTCTGCATTACCGCATTCATCTCGCCATATCGCTCGGACCGCGACCTGGCGCGGCGGATTGCCCCGCAGGGAAAATTCGTGGAAGTCTATTTGAATGTGCCCGTGGAAATTTGCGCGCAGCGCGATCCGAAAGGGCTGTATGCCAAAGCGCGCGCGGGGGAAATTCAGAATTTCACCGGCATCTCCGCTCCCTACGAGCCTCCGCTGAAGGCGGAATTGGAATTGCGCACCGGCGAACTGAGCCTCGCGGACTGCATCGCGACGATTTTGGAGCGGTTGAAGAAATTGCCGTGTTGAGCAGATTCAAGTTGTAGCGGCGCCTCGGAAGAGCGCCGTCATTTTTTGCCGATCGTGAAATGATTCAGCCGGCGGTCTTCGGAGGCGCCGCTACGAAAGCATGCTGTAAAACGATGTTGATTGTGTCCGGATTTTTCGAGTTCCAAGTTCCAAAAACAGGGAAAATCGCGGACATGGAAATAGCGCGGCCATTTTCTGGCTTCGCGCAAAAACGGCTTTTAAGGGCCGTTCAAATCGTATTTAAAAGCGCCGGCAGACGGGACGGTCGTGTCTCGCGTTCGGCGCTAAAATTGTTTCCGGAACGGTCGCTGTTTTGTTCCGGTTCCTCGCCAGTTTCGCCGCACGCCTCGCCGGCTTCCACGGCGGCGGGCGACCGCGTGCGGGAGGATCGGCGTGGCGAAACTTTTTCTTCGGCGGCGGTAATGGCTTCCATGAAATTTTTTTCGCTCGGGACCAAGTGTTCATCGATGGCGCGGACAACTTCCTCGTAGGTGACTTTGGTCAATTGCTCGCGCCCCTGCATGGCTTTGATTTCGTCCACGACATCGCCAACGGCGGAAAGATCGCGCTTGGTTAAATGGACGTAGGCAAGAACTTGTTTGACAGCGCTATTTGGCGCGCCAGGCAGACCGCCGCGAATCACAGCCTCTATATCGCGCGGTGTGTTTTTCGCGGGCAGTTTCACGTAGCGCCGCACGCGGCGGCGGAACTGGCGATAGTTCCAGTCGACATGCTTGTTCGCTCTGGTCAGGCAAATCATAAACTGCGGCGTGGTGACGAGGGCTATCGGTATTCCCCGGTTGCAAAGCGTATGTATCCAGTCCGCCAACTCAGGGCGCGTGTAAATGCGGTTGCCCTGGTTAAAAATGAAATGGGCCTCATCCACGACGAGCATGAGCTTGGAGCGTTGCAGCACGTCCTCGATCCTGGCCTGTAGCTCCGTGGATTTGTAACCGGCTCCCACGATGCCCAGGGCTTTCCCGATTTCACGGAAGGCGGTGGTTTTGTTGTTGATGCCTTTGAGGGTGACGAAGCGGGCCTCGCCGAGGTGCAATGCGCACCAGGCTTTCACGGCTTCGGTTTTGCCGCGCCCCTCCAGGCCATCCAGCAAGACCATGCTGCGCGTCGCGCGTGCGTAATCCAGGGTTTCCCATACTTGCCGGGCAATCGCGGTCAGCACGAATTTTTCCTTGATGACTTTTTGCTCGCGCTGCTGGAACTCGACAAGCGCCGAAAGGATGTTTTTGAAGTAGGGCAATTGAGCGGGCCGAAAAGAATAGTCGTTCAATTCGCTGTAGCGGTCTTTGGCCATCTCCATCCCCATCTCATCGCCCGGCGTCCAATCTTCCTTTTTGTGAGACGGCGCAAGCATGAGTCGCGGATTGATGCACAGATCGATCAAAAATTCTTCGACGGATTTATCACCGACCGGCTCGCCGTAAACATCTAGCGCCTTTGGCCCGGAGCGCCTGGCTTGTTCAACGTCGGAAATACGTTCGGGAAAGGCTTCAATGAGTTCGGAAGCGAATTGCCGCAGGCCGCATTCCGGAAGGCTCTTACCCTGAATCCACCATATCAGGTTGCGCTTGTTCGCGTCCGGAATGAGCGCGGCACGCGCGGCGGCCGCAACGGCGCTGATGCCTCGCAGCGCGGCGTAATCGGGACTGCTCATATAGCGCTCCTGTGAGAGAGGGGCGTCATGCGCTGCTTTACGGGTGCTCATACGGTTTCTCCTTTCTCAGCTTCAGCGGCGAGTTCGCGCTGGCGCTCGCGCTCGGCTTCCAGTTTCGTTTCTATCGCGAGCCGGCTGTCATCATCGCCGTCGTTTACCAAAATGGATGGCACGCCGGCGCGACTGGCTTTGGCGCGTAGGTTGCGAGACTGAGCAGCCTCGGTTTTTTTCTTCTGCTTGATCTCACTGCGCTGCGAGTTCATGGCGGCGGCGGAATCGGCGAGGTGTTTGGAAATTTGAACCGTGCGTGCGTCGGGCTGATTATCTTCGTCAGTGGGTCGCCGGCGAATCGACTCAAGCAACTCTCGGCGCGGATTGCCATGTTGCTCAATCAGCCGGTTGTATTCGCCATTGACGGCGCGTTCATGCTCTCGGATTTTGGCGCGCTCGCGTCCCAAGACCCCGCTGCCTGGCGCAATCAAGCGCTCGCTAGCGGAGGGTTTCTGGCAGGCTTCGAGCGTGAACGGTTCGGAGAATTTCAGATTCATAAACGTGACGAGGGAGGCGTCCGCGCGATCCACGAGCGCCCACAAATCCTGTCCGATAAGTGACGGCAGTTTACCGCCGCGCACGCGGATGGTTTCTCCATAATGAGTAAAGCGCACGCCGCCAATTTCCACGTGCACGCGATAGCGGGCATTTGCCAGAATCCATTCGAGTTCCGGGCTGAACGAAATCGGCGGGTTGTTTTTGTTCTTCAAAAGCTCATGAGCTTCGTTAGGACAAAGTCCATTCAATGCGCCTTGCTGCGGTTTGCTGTTATAGTCAGCAAAAATCTCCCGTGTGCGTTTCGCAAACTCGGCAAAGGTGTAACGGTGTTCGGTGCCCGGCACCTTGCCGGACTCGATCTCACGTTTTTCTTTTTTGAAGATTTCCGGCGCGTCAATCATTTGCAGGCGTCCAGTGTAACCGGGATGACGTTCCTGGCGCTGCTGCACCAGGTCGAAGGCTTTTTCGAGTTCCGCCTTGCTGGTGGGATTCATCTTATCAAAATGGCGGATCGTGCATCCGTATTGTGCGAGGCCGGCGACGATGGTGCGTCCCTGGTCGTCTGATTTTCCATTGATGGCGAGCGCGTTTCCGAAGACAAAGCCATTTTCGACGCCGACTGAGGACGGAACGCCGTGAGTTTTAAAACCATCCAAAATGGCGGCGCAGGAAAGCTCGGCGGTGGGGCCTTTGTCGGAGGAAATCGCCCATCCGACAAATTTGCGACTGGCGCTATCCATCACGGCGACAATTTGAGGCACGAACAATTCCCAACTTCCGTCGCGAAGTTGCCGGGTGACTTCAATATTTGAAGTCATATCGTCCACAACCCATTCATGCATGGACGGGACGCTTTCCCAACTGCGCTGCACGCCGCCAATCATTCTGCGCACCGTGATTTTGCCGCGCATATGACGAGCGGTGAGGGCGTCCACTTTTTCACGCACCAGAAGTTCGTGAATTTTTCGCGGCGCTTCCATCGAGAACGGCCAGCGGTTGCGGATTTGCTCGCTAAGGTCCGGATATTTTTCACGCCAGGCTGCGTCCACACGTCCGCCATTGGCAAATGCGGCCGACGCGCGCAGGCATTCCAAGTCACGCTTAAGATCGTCGTTGATTTCAATGCGCTCGCCGTTATCAACACGGCGGCTCAAGACCGCGCGACAATCGCCTCCGCTGGCTTCAAAGTTTTGCAGACGGCGATTGAACGCTTTGAGCAAGGCGTCGCGAGATGGCGCGAGAAATGCGGCACTGTTGGCGAGCAGGCCCCGGACATGGCGCGCGGCCCGTTTGGCCGGGACGCCGGAAAGCTTCAATTGCTTGTAGGCGGCAAAGGCGAGTGCCCAGGTCGATTCTTGCTGATAGAGATTCGGGTTTTTGACGGTGGAAACAAATTCGTGGAGGCCGCAGAGTTCCGGGGCCAGGCGCGTCACGATTTGCGCCGGCGCTCTTTTCAGTTCCGGTTTTTCTGGAAGGTAAATTTCGATTCGTTCCCAATTGGCCGCGCCTCCGTCGCGATCCATCGTGCGCTTAATTAATTTGCGCAAATACCGGTCCGTGATGACTTCGGCGAATTCTTTCAAATAATCTTCGAGGCCGAGTTTTTCACGTTCGATGCGTGAGACGTGGATATTGTCTTGCAAGACCAGCGCTCGGCGCAAAGCGCGCTGTAGTTTGGTGGCGGCATCGATGCAACGCTGACTGATTTTATTGAGCGGCACGGATGGCTTCCATTGAGTCACGGGCCGCACGAATAATTCCGCAACACTGGCGTATTCGAGCGACGTCGCTCGGGCGGCCATAGCATCATTGACGGCTTTGGGCAGGTCCGAAACTTTCCACACGTTCGCAGGATTGCCACCAACAATCACCGTTCCAGCGGGCGCGCAACCCCGCAGCATCCGTTGCGCGTGCTGGCGGCTCTTGCCGAGAGCGCGCGCAATTTGGGATACAGTGAATTGTTGCGGGGCGTCACTCATTAGCGCTGAAACTTATAAATGTGCTTGTTGCACATATCCAAAAACCACGTATCTCCTTCCTCGCTCTGCGCCCATCGCTTCGCGTCGGCCTCGCCGCCGAACGTCGCCAGGCTCAACTCCGTTTTGTGCTGAATCACCGAACCGCCCGGACCCGGCTGCGTGTCGCCGCGAACGGAAAGCGAACCTGCCGAGGCCGCCGCAAATTGTCCCGAGTGCAGCGATTGAAAAAATCCAAGTCCATATTGGCGCACGCGGTCGGCGGGAATCACGAACTCGCCGCGATGCACCAGGCCGGCGACTTCATCCGGCGAACCGTCGCCCGTGAATCCGCCCTTGCGAAACACGGCCATGGCTTCGAGCGCCGCGAACGTGGTCGCCGCCGCAATCGGCGCAAGAATGGGGCCGACGTAAGGGATGTCTGCAACCGATGAGGCAGCTTTGACGGCCGCCAGGAAGATGTAGGGTTGCGCTTCCAGAAATGCCGCCGCCCGGCGGATCAGGGTTTCCGCGATGGTAACGGCCGTCATGGCGATTTCGCCGAGGATGTGCGTGCCGGTCCGCAACACGACCAACAGGCCGTGGTAAACCGTCTCGCCGAGGCGCAGCGCGCCGCGCGCGGCACCGCCGGCGGCCGTCGCACCCGTCTGCGCCGATTCACCCGCCACGTGCGCCGCGAGCATCATCGCCTCCTTGGTGATGAAATCCGCCACCAACTTTGAGAACGATTGAATCATCGCCTGCTCAATGCTCTGGCCAATGCCCACGAAAAATGTTTTAAGCGAACCACCCTTCTCAATGATCGTTTGGAGCGACGAGGCGATCCCGTCGCTCAGACCTTTGAATGGCGACACCATGAACGTGGCCAGGTCTTTCGAGGTGTCCGCGACCTGGTCGTAATAGCTCGTCCAGGCGGATTTTAAATTGTTGATAAAGCCTGCTTGATCCAGAAGTTTGCTCTGTTCCAGCAGCAACCCGTTCAACTGTTGCTGAAGCTCCCTGCGCTGCTCCAATTGTTGAATCTGCTCCTGCGTGTCGGACGGCTTGGCGGCAAGATTCTGCGCCAACTGGCCACTCACGTCGCTGATCTGGCTGGCGACGAGTCCGGACAACTGCTGGTTCTTTTGGTCCGGGGTGAGAAAAGGATTTTGCTCAATCTTCCGCTTCTGAAAATCGTAATCCTTCTGCGATGCCTGTTCCTTCAGTGCCGACAATCGACGTAATTCATCCTGCTCGGCCTTGTATCCCTGCAATCGCTTGATCTGCGCATCCCTGACGGCGTCCGTATATTGTTGCTCGCTCATGAACCCGGTTATTTTCAAAAGCGATAGCAGCGCGATGCGTTTGTCGTATTCTTCCTGGAAAATCTCCTCGCGAGTTTTGCCTTGCTTGGCGGCGCTATACTCCAGGTCTTTATCCAATCTTTCATTGGCCGCGCGGGTAAATTCCGTGCGGGCAATTACGCTCTCCTGGTTGATTTTATTAATCGCCTCCTCGCGTTTTACGGCTATCTTTTCGCTGATTTCGATGGATTCATTTGCCTTGCTTTGCGCAATGGCATCTTCCGCTTCAGAGATTTGTTTTGGCGTCATCAGCTTCCGCGATTCGGCCAAATTCAATTCGATCCCCCGGCGCTGCTCCTCATATTTTTTTTGGATCGCAAGTTTTTCCTGATCCAAATCTGTAAGCGACTGGGCGTGCACCTCCTTTTCCATATCTCGAAGCTTGATGATCGCTTCGACCTGCATCGGTGTTATCTTGCCTTGGACATCAAGGATGCCGGTAACATATTTTTGTATTTCGTCCGCGGTCGCTTTGAAGTTGGCGACTTCCTTTTGAGTGCGGACTTGGATTTCTGCCGTCGGATCGTTCGGACTGGTTTTCGGGGCCACTTGAGTTTCTAAAACCGTTTGAAACGTCGTCGGGCTTCGCGTTATGCCGCCGCGCGTCATATTGCGGGGATCAGACGAAGTCCGTTCGGCATACAAAGGAATTTCGCCCGAAAGGTATTTTTTTAGTTCGTCCGCTGTTGACTGTGCCAGCAAACCGGCCTGTTGCCGCTTCTGGATCGCATCCATGATGTCGGCGACACCCTTCAATTCCTTTTGCAAGTCATTCGCCGCCTTCTCTCCCGCCCGAGTGGCGGATGTCCACTCTCCCCACACCAAGGCCCCGGCGCTGGCCGCAAGACTGACCAGTCCGAGCACCGGCACAAGTTTTGACAAAGCGATGCCGGATGAAAGCACGCCGCGAATCGCCTCATCAATCGCGTAAAAACCAGCCCTCGCCCCGCCTCCGGCCGCCGCCAGCCGGATGCTGTCAATCGCCGACCTGGCGTAATACGACAGCCCGGCAATGTGCGCGGTCGTTTGTTCCGCAGTCTTTTCGATTCCGCTGGCAACAGTAGTCGCCGATTGCGTAGCGGAAGCGGCCACAGATGCGCGGGCCGTTACCGCCTTGGCGTTAAGTCCGCTGAAGAACGAATTGATCTTGGCGTTGGCCTGTTCGGTCAGCACCTCCAGCGTGATAGTAATTGTCGAATTGGGGCCGGCCATAAGTTAGTTCGAATAGCGGGTTACTTTTTTGATTGCCTGAGCAATCGCGACTTCCTTGTTGGCGATCTGGCGATCAAAATTACTGTTGCTGATTTCGCGGATCGCTTCGTAAAGCAACTCTCTATCGCAATCAGGTCTTTGATTTATCCATTCCAGGCTTTTCCCGGTAGCCCTCGAAATTAGTAAAGGAATATAGATTTGGAATTCTTCCGCCGAGCCCTTGGGGAATAAACAAGTTCCATCCGCGCGGTTCTTTTCCACGACTTGATAGAGTTCGTTAAAATCTTCAGTCGCCAAAGCGTGCACGATTACCGAATCTCCATCGTGGAGTTGCACCGCGATTTTGTGGATAGCTTTCATCGCGCGCATTTCTGGGTTGCGGCCACACACCAGACCCCGTTTAAAAACGATTTAATGCCCCGCTGGCGCGTTTTTGGAAGCAAACAGCAGGAAGAGTCCGGATAGGGTTCCGGCCTGTCTAAAAGCCAAGCGGCGGCGCGGGCGGATTTTGTATCATTAGAGAACACCGCCCAGGGCTCCTTTCGATTTGCGATGTCTACGATACCATTTCGCCTTGCGCTCTTTCGTCCGTTGTTCTCTCGCCATCCGGGCTTCTCTTCGCCGGCGCATCTCAGCAAGCTGCCTCTGCAATTTCGGATAATACGGGAGACGATACCTTTCCCGAACCGGAACAGCCTCCACCGCGCGACTTGTGCGCAACCGGGCCAAAAAATTGGATATACAGTTTATAGAAGCGGACATCCCCTGCTCGGCGAGCCATTGCCGGATTTCCAGCAGTTTTTTTCCTGCGTCGTTCAATGTGAGCAACTCAGTCGCGAACGGGGCCAGCTTTGACTTTAGCGGTCTGCGGTCCGGTTTCACGCCCGCCCTCCAATCCATCGAGCTTCAAGCCAGGCGGCGAATGCGGCGCGCGAAACCCGAAAAACGCGGTTGTGTAGCTCCGCTCCCATTTCCCGCGCAATTCGCCCCAATGTTTGGCGAGAGATCAAGAGCAACTGGCAGATTTCGCCGCTGGCGAAAAATTTCCGCGTGGGCGGCAGAATCTTGTCGATCACTTCCCGCAACGTCAGACGGGCGCAAAACTGGGGTGTGACCACTTCAGGGAAATAAAATCTCAACTCGCGAGTGTGGCCGCGTTTGCCCGTTGCGCTGGACGAAATATCGAATACCCACATTAACTGCCCATCCTCCGCCATCGCCACGACTGTGTTATACTGGCGAAGGAGCCGCACGGTTTGCGAACAGCAGAGGCCAGAAATGGATTCGGCGGCGAAATTCATATTGAGTAATCCTCCGCCGCGCCCGCGTCCATGGCCTCCAGCCACTGGCGGAAATCTGTCAGCCGTCCATCCCGTTGTAATTGGATTCCTGTCGCGTTGAAAAGCTCCGCACGAATTTCAGCTTGTATCGCCCTGGAGAGAAAACGACCGCGCCAATATGCGCGATCAATCTTCGCGAGCGGATCGCACCACAAATCTTTCAGCCGGGTAATGTCGGCGGGAGTTTTTCCAGAAGCGCGCCCGCGTGTTTTGCGAGTGGCATTCACTGGCAGACCTCCGTGTCATTGGTTCCATGTGGAACACCGCTCGCATGGCTCGGAGAGTGTGGGGCACCGCTCCCCGAGCCGCCAACCGGCCGGGGAGCGTGTCGCAAGCCCCCTGCTGTCGTGGAAATCACTGCCACCAGGCGCGGGCCAGCGCGCCTGATGGGGTGTAAGCCCTGCGCATCCAGAACCGGAGAGAGGAAGGATGGCGCATGGCTCAAATTTTCTTTGGATTGCATGTCTGGCCTCATGCGGATTTCATTTTCACCCGGACCCGCGCGACCGCGCGCGGCCCCGCAAAAATTGAAGCGGCCCGGCGCAGTGCTCACCGGGCCGCCCATGGCGCGTCAACAACGCCGCACCATTTACGCAGAGGAGCATCCCCCCACGAAGTAATGAAGAACCTCGCGCTTTAATAGCGAACCCCTGCGCAAATTTGGAAAGATAAGCGCCGGGCGCTGAGGCCGCACCCGGCAGTTGCAGCGTGAACGGTGGCGCGCGATGCACAGCGATGTTTTTCGTCACGCAAGAAACAGCTTGCGAGCCGTCGTCCCCAACTGTGCAAATTGAAAAATGAACCTTCACGCGGGCGTTATTTGGCGTTCGGATTGAATTCGAATTTGAGTTCTCCCTCCAAGATTTCGTCGCACAGCGCGATGCAACGGGCAACGTGCGCCGGCGAAACTGCGCTCGGGCGGCCGTAAGAGGGCTGAGTGTAATTGCAAAACTCGATATAAGCCGGCGATTGCGCGGCTGCTTTGCGAGGCCATGAATCGTCGCGAAAAAACGGTCGGAAAACCGAAGTGATTTCGGCCAGCCGGGACTCCAACACTGGAACTAACGCGCGATCGATCACGATCCGCGCCTCGTGAATGGCTCTAAAAACTTGATCGCCTTGAATGGAGGAAAACGCAGTGGTGGTAGAGCGATTTAGTTCCTCCAGGCGTCGATTCACAGCTTCCTGTTCATCCCGCGCGTCACGCAGCGCGGCCCGAGCTTTTTTGTCGCCAGGATCGGCGGATTCCAGCTTGGAAATCTCCTCCTCCAATTCCGCCTGGCGGTTTTCGAGCTTGCTAAGCTCACGATTGGCACCAGTCATTCTGCTGTGCAACCTTGCGAGCGAGCTTCGCACGTCTTTGATTTCTCCAATCGCTTTTGGTTTCAGGGCTATCTTCATAATTCAAACTTGGGATAGTGGTTCGATGGGCTTACGAGTCAAATCCGCCTTGGGCTTCGATAGCTAGAATGGCGTTCTCGCGATCTAATGCGCCGCAAGATTCCAGAATCTTTGCACGAATCTTTTTCTCGCGGGCATCGAATGCGGCGCGTGAAACGGCACCATCTTTAAGCGCTTTGACAGCCGCAATAATAGCGTCCTCAGTCGCGTCGCTGTTCAGCCCAAGAATTTCGATCAGTTGGTCGTTCATAGCTGGAGTGGGTTATGAGTTAAAATCAGATACGTTAACAAAAAACGGGCATCCAGAACGTTGCGAATCATTCGCAAAATCCGGCCCAAGGCTGCTTTCCGCCTCCGCGCGAATGCGGTGGAAATCTTTCACCGGGTCGAGCTTTTCGCGGTGTGCGACGTCCGCCATAGCCTGGCTCAAACGTTCTGGTGATGGGCTACTTTGAAAGTTCATCAGCCAAATCCTTTGCTAAGTTCTCGATTTTCACATGGTCACTCTGTCCGACTGCTTCACAAAAGCGTTTGGCGATGCGTAGGCCGGTTCTGTATCTCCACTCCACATCATGCGAACGGCGGAACCATGATTTTTCGGCGGATTCTCGGGTGGTTTCTCGAGGCCCGCAGGCAAAGCAACTATCGCATTCTGCGGAGTAGGATTGAGTATTGGCGTCAAACACGATGTTGGGAATGCAGGGCATCCCACAAAACGGACAATCCATTATTTTAGCGATACTCATTCAAAGTAGCCCACTACCAACGTTCTTGATGGCGTGAGGACTTCATGTCAAAATGCGAGCTTGGCGAGTTCGGCCGTCGCGGCCCACAGGTCGACAAATCTCGCCTTTGCAGCCTGGAGCGCATCATCGATGTTGCCGCCCTTCTGCAATTGCGTTAAATCGCAGGCTGCGGAAAAACACTTGCCGTAATTAATGGTTGTGGCCGATCCGCCGTTCGCCTCCCAAATTTTGCGCCATTCTTCCGGGGTAACGTCGTTAGGCAGCCGAAAAATTTTGGCCACGCCAGGCGTCAGTTCCGGCACGCCGCCACTGCCGGCGGCTGCGGTCTGAACCGTCCGCAAATCCTCACTGTTGGCGAAATCGGCTCGCTTCTTGGAAACCAAATTGAACACTCGATCATACGGAAGGCCCGTTCGCTCCATTTCGGCCCGAACTTGCTCTTGAAAAGCCTGTCGGGACGCGACTGGGTTCGGGTTGGCCAGCCGCTTCAGGATGCGAGCATTAGCAAACTGCACCCGTTCAGGCGAAGCTCCGTAAGCTCTCATCAAGACAGCCATGAGCGGGTGAGCCTTCAGCGTCAGCGCGTACGAAGTATTAAAATTTTGCCCGCTCTGCGCCATCGCTTGATGAGTGAGGGCCTCAATCTGCTTAATCGGGTTCATTTTTTCGATTCCTCGGAATTTTTCGCGGTGCGTTGCCCGGATTTCCAGCCGCGATAGCGGCGCAAAAGTGAAGCGCTCCGGCGCTGACCGATCAGACACAAGCGTAGATGTGAATACGTGCAGCCCAAAAACTCCGCTGCCTCAGCTAGACCGGGGCGTTTTTGGTAGGTTCTAATTGCACTGTGGCGTCGCATTTGCGGTAAGATAGTCCATATGCACCCATCTTTGCAAGAATTTTATCGCGTTATTTTGCCGATGTGGTAAGTCCTATGTGTGCGCAAGTCCAAGCTATCACCAAAAGATATTGAAATCTGCAAACGGTTCCTCGCCGCGCGCGAAATGCTTGGACGGTCACAATCAGATGTGGCCTCTCAGCTTTCACTCAAACACACGACCCTTCAAAATTACGAACGCTGCCGCACTCCGTTGAGGTTTGAAGTCGCATTGAGGTTCTGCCGCCAATTTATCGTGTCTGAAGAATGGCTAGCGACCGGCAAATATGCCGCATGTTGGGCAGCCGCTCCGCTCTATGGCGTGAAACCGGGGCCGGGGAAGGAACATTTCGAGAAGCTTATCTTCCGTCGGCAATGCGTGGACCTGTTATCTGAACCAGCAACGCTTCATGTCCGCCCTGGAACATTATTCGGCGACGCCTACGAAATACTCTCTGCGCATTATCGCCGTCTCGTTGCAGAGCACTTCTTTTTGCCTCGAATCGTCGTTACCGACTCAGACATTCCGGAGCTGGGAGTTAATTTTCTGACGGTGGTCAATGAGCGCTTTATCGCCATGCTGGCAAATGAATCACCGCGGAGGGACTTGCCTCGCTCCGCCGGTTGGCGGCGCTATACTAGATTTGCTTGTTTTGCCTCGCAGACAATTTTTAGACGCATGATGATGTTTCCTTTATCGGCAAGGGATATGGATTCGGAAGATATGAATTGGCTTCGCTACATCTCCACCGACCAAGCCGCTAAAATTCCGTTCATCGGCGAAGAACAAGGCCACAAATCATTGGCCCCGCGCAGGACAGAACTTGCGACCGAATCTAAAAATTAAATTGGTTGACAGACTTTAAGGCATTGCCGTAATCTTTATCCACACTGAAAGAGCGGCCATTAACTTGGGCTTCCGTCCGAGAGAGATTGAACAGAGTTATCAACGCGCAAAAATATGGCGCTAAATCCGCCCTCGCTCGTGAATTCCATGTTACCCCCGCTTCCGTGACTGAGTGGCTGTCTGGGGACAGCTCTCCCACTGCCGATACTGCGCTTCGTTTGTATGAATGGGTCTTGGCAAACGAAGCCAAACAACCAAAAAGCCCTGGCCGTGCGCTAACACGACCAGAGCCGAAGACCCGAAAACGGAAATCACGTTATGAAAACCGCAAATCGGGCCAGCCGTAATGCTGGCAAAAAAACCCCTTCCTCACAATCCGCAAACACCACAAAAAAAGCTGCGGTCAAACCCGCAGCCGATTCCGTGTATTTCACCCTCATCGAAGGCGATGGCGAGGTCATTAACAACGCTAAAATTCCGCACGAACTAGCCGAGCGCCTGAGCGCCGCCGTTGCTGGCGTGCGCACGCCGCTCGCGCCGTTGCCGGCCGGCACGATCAATATCGGGCCTATCTCCGGTGGCAGGAGGAGAAACGCCGCCGCGTTCCCCCTTCAGATTTCCTTAGATGTTGAGAGCGCGATAATCCGCGCCTTTGGCGACGATGATATTCGTTTAGGTGAAGCATTGCGGCGTGCCGTGATCACTGCTCTTCGCCTGGCCGAAAAACCCGCATTGCTTTTTCCAGGCAGCGGCATTGAAGAAACAGTCCAAACCTGCGAGGCGCTGCTTGACCTGTTTGCATCCAAACTCATTGCCGATGCCGGCGAGGCTGCTGATAGTCGCTCGGCCGACTACGAGCCGCAGATTGAAAGGCGTCTCGTGGGCCAAATTACCTTGATTCAAAACGCCCGCAAATTACTTCGGACTTTAGACAGCCAAGCGTGCGAATTTTCACAAGGCTGGCGAAACCTGCTCGAATTCACCAACCATCCACAAAACTTTTCGCCGGGATCGCGCCGATGAACGGCGGCGGCTCAATCAAACGTCCGCTTCACGAGCCGGCCAGATTCCCTGGCCGGCTTTTTTGTTCTACGACATTGATTGTTTGCGTCAGGCTCCTGCCAGGAGCAACGGTTCCGCACAACCGGACAGCGTTTACCGGTCGCAGGGTTCGAACCTGCGGCGCGCATAATTCCGCTGGCCGTGCCCAAACAATCCCCAAAGAAAATTCTTTCCATAATTATTCGAAAAAGATTGTGGGAGCGGCGGGGCTCGAACCCGTAACCGCAAGCGTTTTCTGAGGCGAAAAACGTGGCGAATTCCTTTGGGCACGGTTTGGGCACGGTTCGCCGGGCTCAATCATACCGCCTCTTTCCCGATCAATGGTTGCATGGGATCGAACCGATTCTCGGCGGTAACCAAAGCGCCGCCCGTTTAGCCCGAAAGATTATGACAGTTTTATGACAACTTGCGCGGTCTGTTAAAGGTCTTTTTAGGATTGTTTAAACCGGGCAAATCCGCCAAGCGAATCGGGTCCAAAAATCGAGTGTCGCCGTTCTTTACACCGGCTCAAAAGTGCTGTTTCAGGTGCCACCCCTCCGATTTTCTGCGAAATGTCCGGAATGCGAGTTCCAAGATTGAAACCACAGTCACTTACGTTTGGAACTCCAATTCCGGACATTTGCCCTCTATTCCGGACACCACGCTCGAAAAATCACCGGAAATCCGCCTTCGTAAGTCATTGATGTTAAGGCCTTATCTCCTCTTTTCCGGTGTTTTAGCGTCAAATCCGCCCATTCCGGACTAAATCAACGCCGAGACTCAATGCTCCGAGCGAAGACTGGGCGCGACAGGGGTCGAACCTGCACGGATTACTCCACAGGATCCTAAGTCCTGCGTGTCTGCCAATTCCACCACGCGCCCATCCGGGAGGAATCAAAATCGCAGAGATTGTTCGCTCCCGAGGCTTTGTATCCCAGTTTTGTATCCCGCGCAAATAGGATTATTAACGCCACCCGGTGTACGGCGCGATACGACGGATTCAAAACTGCTCTGAAATCATTGTCTGTAGCTCCGCGATTGGTTTCACATGAAAATGCGCGAAGCAAATGGACGGAAATCGCTACGCCGAAGTCGCGATGATGGTTGAAGGCTGCGCCGGATCGCTGGCATCGCAAGCAGTCTCTTCCACGCTGCGAACGCTCGCCCCCCCGAGTTCGCGCAGCAACCGCCGGACGGTGGTGTGATTTGCAAGATGGTAGCGCGCCGCCGTTTTTGCGATGCCCACGCGGATAGAGCACGCCGTTGGCGGCAGCGCGCGAAAGAGGTCTTCATCGGTCCAATCGTCGCCGATGCCGAGGATGAATTCCGGCGGGGTGGCGCCGAGCCATTCCATGGCCGCGGTGCCTTTGTTCACGCCGGTGTTGCGGATTTCGATGACTTTATTCCCTTCGAGCACCTGCACATCGATGTTCCGCGTGTAGCCCGAAAGATCATCAATCAATTCCTGCGCGCGCTGCGACGCCTGGTCCGGATCCGCCTTGCGATAATGCCAGGCGAGCGAAAATTCCTTTTCCTCCAATAACGCCCCCGGAAGCCGGTCCACGTATAACTGCAGAATCGGCCGCACGCGTTCCTTCCATTCGATCGGCGTCGATTTGAGCTGGCGCCAGCTCTCGCCTTTTCTTCGCAGCCACATTCCGTGTTCGGCGATCAAGGCAATCGGCAAAAAGCCAAACCACTCCTCCAAATCCGCGCGCGGGCGGCCGCTGATGAGGACGAGATTGTTGGCGGGATCTTCCGCGAGATTGCCAATCAGATCCAGCAATTCGCTGTCGGGCCGGGCCGCCTTGGGCGTTTCCGCAAAGGGCACCAATGTTCCATCGTAATCGAGCAGCAACGCGCGCGATTGCGAAAGGCGGTATTGTTGCACCAGCGTCGTCTGCGCTTTTCCATTCAGCGTCCGCGCGCGCCGGGCAGCTTCCGTTTTTTGGGACGAAAACATGGACTGAACAAAATCATCCGCCCAACGGTTCACGTCATAGCGGCGAAGCCGTTCCTGCAGCACCTGGTTGCGGCGCACTTGTTCCTCGACCGGCATCGTCAATGCCTGATGCAGGGTTCGCGCAAAATCGTCCGTGTGAAACGGATTGATGATCAGCGCTTCGCCCATTTCTTTGGCCGCGCCGGCCATTTCGCTCAGAATGAGCACGCCCGTCTGGTCCGGTCGCGAAGCGATGAATTCCTTCGCCACCAAATTCATGCCGTCCCGTAACGGCGTGATTAAGGCGATATCGCACGCGCGATATAGCGCGACCACCTCGTCGAACGAGAGATTCCGGTATTGGTAGATGAGCGGCGTCCAGTGAACATTGCCGTAGGCGCCCACAATGCGGCCGACCGTCTGCTCCAGTTCCCGTTTCATTTCCTGGTAACTCTCCACGCCCGTGCGGGAAGGCGCGACCGAGATGATGAACGTCACCTTGCCATGCCATTCCGGATTGTTTTTCAGGAACAGCTCATAGCCGCGCAACCGGTCCAGCAAGCCTTTGGTGTAATCCAGCCGATCCACCGAGAAGATGATTTTCTGCCCGGCGCACTTATTGCGCAGTTGATCGACGGCGTTTTCCGTCTGCGCCGAAGCGGCCGCGGCGTAAAACCGTTCGAAATCGATTCCCATCGGGAACGTGTCCACCTTCACGACGCGATCGCGCAAGCTGATGCTGCCGAGCTGGTGTTCGTAACCAACCGTCCGGAGAACGGATGTCAGAAAGTCGCGGGTATAATCGTGGGTGTGAAAGCCGACCAGGCTGGCGCCGAGGAGGCCTTCAATCAATTCCGAGCGCCAGGTGCGCGGCAGAAGCCGGAAAATTTCGAACGAAGGAAACGGGATGTGCAGGAAAAAGCCGATGGGCATTTCGGGCATGTGCTTACGGATGAGGCGCGGCAGGAGCATGAGCTGGTAATCATGGATCCAGAGCGCGTCATCGGGCCGGAGCACTTTCAGCAACGCATCGGCATAGGCTTCATTGGCGCGCTGATAATCCTGCCAGTACGTCTCCTCGTATTTGGTCAGGGTTGGAAAATAATGGAAAAGCGGCCAAAGGGTTTTGTTGCAAAAGCCGTGATAAAAGTGATCGGCCATTTCCTTGGAAAGAAAGACCGGGGCGGCCCTGAATTGCGCTCCGAATGCCTGAACTTCATGGGTTTGTTCCGGTTCAACCGAGGCGCCGGGCCACCCCAGCCAGAGCGAATCAAACGGCTCGTCGGGGCTGCCCGTCCGTTTTTCCAGATAACTCCATAACCCCGTGGTCAGCCCCCCCGGGCTCGACTCAAAGCAGGGTTTGCCGTCCTGGATCGAGACCGTGAACGGCAACCGATTGGATACTACAACTAAACGCATACCATTGAAATAGACCACCCGCCCGTGAGGCGGGGGAATTATGGGCGGGTGGCTGGGGAGCGGAAGCTCCGCCAAAATCTTTTTGAATTGTCTGCTGCCGCAACTTCATTGCGCCGATCGAAACCGCCGGAAACCGGCACGTCCTTTCTTCTTGTGTTCGATGTGCCCCGCATAGGTCAGAGGCGGCTGCCAGGGTTCGGACCGGCGGTCGAATTCCTTGACGCGCTCCTCGTGAGTCTGGTTGACGAGGGATTCGATCGTCTTGAGCAGCGAGGGGACTTCGATTGGTTTTTCCAGAAATGCGGACGCTCCGGGAATGGTTTGTTCATCCAACTGGTCGGCCAGGCCGGTCACCACGATGACCGGAAGCAGCGGGTGCTCGGCGTTGACATGGCCCAAAACATCCCAGCCGTCCTGAATGGGGAGGTTCAAATCGAGTACGAGCAGGTCGGCCTTGCCAAATAAATCCTCGGCCGATGCTCCGTCAGGCGCCGTGGTGACGTCATAGCCCGCCGCTTTCAGAATCTTTTGCAGAGACTGGCGAATGGAGCTATCGTCATCCACGACCAAAATGTGTTTCTTCATAATACCGAATTAATCAGTTCTCAGTGAACTGTCTTTCAATACATTGGCACGGAGCGTGCCAAACAGCGGATGTTTCGAAAACACGCTTATTTTCGAATGATTACGGCAGGTTAGTGAAAGAAAAATGAGCATGAATGGCACAAATCATTCCAACGGTGGGTTCCGGGGTATCACCCGGCTGGCGCCGCAGGTAAAACTGCGTTTTCTCGGCTTTATCATCGTGGTCCTTTGCGGCACGATTCTGATCTCCTGGATCACGCATAGTTTGTGGACCCAACTGGATCGCCTGCAAAGGGATTACGCGGCGGTCAGGAGCGAGAGCTTCTATTCGGGTGTTCACCTCCGGGGTTCGCTGCGCGAGTTGAACGGAAAACTTCTGCAATATGGCATCTCCCAGGATCCCACCTTCCGCGATGCCTTTCTGAACGATTCCGCGGACCTGAAAAGTTGGATGGGCACGAATCAGGTGCACCTCGAGGAGAGCACAAATTTGAACATCCTCAGCAATGTCGAGATTTCCAAACAAGTGGCCCTCCTCAAGCAGATTGCCGAACTCTACCAAACCTATCTGACGCGCGCGACCTACATCGTTTCCAAAACCAATCGCTCGGTGAGCGCGAACTCCTTCGAAACCACCTACAAATCCGTTCGGGAAATCTCGAGCAGCTTGTTTCCGTTGTGCGACGATCTCGTGGCCTCGCAGCGCGAGGGCTTTCAGGAGTTTCTCCACGGCACCCAGGAAACCCTGGCCAGCCACGAGCAGCTCCTCATTTTTTGCTCGGCCATGATTCTGGTCATGATGATATTGGTGGCCATCATGGTTTACCGCGGAATGATTGCGCCGTTGCAGGTCGGGTTGACCGAGAGCCGGTCGATTATTGAACGGCAGGAAAAACTCGCCTCTCTCGGCATCCTTGCCTCCGGTGTGGCGCATGAGATAAGAAATCCACTGACGGCCATCAAGTTTCGGCTGTTCAGTTTGAAAAAAGCGATACCGGAAATTGCAAAAGACGAAGATGCTTCGGTCATTGGAACGGAAATCAACCGGCTGGAAGGGATCGTCCAGGATTTTTTGGATTTCGCGCGGCCATCCGAACCCAGGCTGGCCAAGACTGAAGCCGGCAAAATCCTGCGGGAGGTTTATAGCCTCCTGAACCCTCAGTTGCGCGGGTTGGCGATTGAGTTGAAACTGGAGGAGTCTGATCCGGTGTCGGTGTATGCCGATGCGCAGCAGGTCAAGCAGGTGTTGATCAATCTGGTCCAGAACTCGGCGGAGAGCATTGGACGCAACGGCACCATTTCGTTGCGCGCGCGCCGGGATAGCGCAGAATTGGAAGACCGCGTCCGCTCGGTGGCCGTGCTTGTGGTGGTGGACACCGGCAAAGGCATACCGCCCGAAGTCGAAGCCCGGCTGTTTGATCCTTTTTTCACCACCAAGGAAGAGGGCACCGGACTGGGCTTGGCGGTTTCCGCGCGGATTGTGGAAAAACACGGCGGATTGTTGCGTTACGAAACAGAACTAAACCTCGGCACCACTTTCGAAGTGGTGCTGCCGGCAGTCGAAAACGATGCAAGCGAATATAATTCTGATTGAAGATGACCGCAGCACCGCGGCGGCTTTGGAAAAGGTGCTCCAGGATGAAGGCTATTCGGTCACCGTCGCCCGGCGGGGCGACCAGGGCCTCACCGAGGCGCGCCAACGCTCCTGCGACCTCGTGATCACCGACTTGCGGTTGCCGGGCCTGAGCGGAATGGAACTCATCGCCCAATTGCATACCGCCAAACCCAAATTGCCCATCATCATGATGACCGCCCATGGCACCACCGAAACGGCCATCGAAGCCATGAAACTCGGCGCCTGCGATTATCTCGTCAAACCGTTTGAAGCCGACGAGCTGCTCGACCTCGCCGCGTCTGCCGTCGCCAGTTCACGCCGGATGTCGGAATCGGTGGAAATCGGCGAAGCCCGCTCCTCCCCGCGGGCCATCATCGGCACCAGCCGCGTGATGCAGAACATCTACAAGGAAATTGGCCGCGTCGCCGCCACTCCGGTGACGGTGTTGATTCGCGGCGCAACGGGCACGGGCAAGGAACTGATCGCGCGCGCGATTTACCAGCACAGCGACCGCGCGGACAAACCGTTCATCGCCGTGAATTGCGCCGCCATACCGGAAAACCTGCTGGAAAGCGAGCTGTTCGGCCACGAACGCGGCAGTTTTACCGGCGCCAATTCCCGGCGGATTGGCCGCTTCGAACAGGCCCAGGGCGGCACGATTTTTCTGGATGAAATCGGGGATTTGTCGGCGAACACGCAAGCGAAGCTGTTGCGGGTTTTGCAGGAAAAATGTTTTCAGCGGGTCGGCGGCGATGAAATCCTTTCATCGGACGTGCGCGTGCTGGCGGCCACGCATCGCGATCTTGAAGCCGCGCTTCAGGAGAAAGAATTTCGCGAAGACCTGTTCTACCGCCTGAGCGTGGTCACGATCACACTGCCGCCATTGAGTGAGCGGACGGAGGACATTCCCGAGCTGGTGAAATTTTTCATGCAGCGCTACGCGGGCGAACTCGGCGTCGAAAATCCATCCATTCAGCCCGATGCCATCGCGTTTCTTCAGAGCCAGCAATGGCCCGGGAACGTTCGCGAACTGGAGAACGCGGTCCGCCGCGCCATGCTGCTCGCCCGGCCGTTCGCCGTCAGCCTCGAGCATGTGCAGCAAATCCTGGCAACCTCCCGAAAGCCCGTGGGAGCCGCCAACCAAACGCACGCCGCCTACGTCGCCGACCTTCTGGCCCGCGTGCAGCGCGGTGAAGAGGACGGAGCCCACGCGAAAATGATTGCCGACCTCGAACCCGAACTTTTTTCCCAAGCCATTCAACTCGCGCAAGGCAACCAGGCGAAGGCCGCCCGCTGGCTGGGCGTCACGCGTCTCAAAATGCGCGAAAAACTGATTCAACTCGGCCTGCACACCTCCCGCGACGGCGCCGAACCATCGAAGAGTGACTGAGGTGTAACGATGCAGAGAGAGTTCGCGGCTTGAATCCCTGAACCATGGCGTACCAGTGGCTGTATTCGACAAGAGGCGCTGGAGCAACTTCTCCCTCTCCCATCGGATGGGAGAGGGCCGGGGTGAGGGTTGGGGTTCATCGAAAGCCCCTGAACGGCGGCTGAGCCGGTTGGCCTCCATGTCCATCCGCCTGAATCATCCGAACTTCACACACTCTTTGCTCGCGAGCTTGCCCCAATCAACTCCGCATACGCCGCATTGATGGCCTTGGTCCATTCCTCCGCGAGATACCGCGAGTGTTCATCCGTATTCGTAAAACGATCGGGATGACATTCCTTGACGCGATTGCGATACGCCGTCTTGATTTCCGCGGCAGAGGCCGTGGCCGCCACGCCCAGGATTTCCTGCGGCGTGAGCTGTTGCGGTTCCTCCACTGGCACCGGTTCCGACTCCGGCGGCGGCGGTTCTTCCTGCCGAATACGCACCGCCAATGAGCGCAATTCCAGGCGCAACGGCGCCAGCAACGACACACTCTTTACGTTGCGAAAAATGATGACTCCTTCAATCGCGCGAAGCTGGGCGATGATGTCTTCCCACGAGAGATCGGGAAAAGCGCGAAGCAATTCCTGCTGCGACGTCGGTGTGGCTTTGAAAACCAGGTGCGTGAGAATTTGCCCGCACAGTTCCGCATCAATACCCGCCAGCCTTTGGGCGCGGATGACGTGTTCCCACCCATTGAGCATCATTCGCGGGCCTATGTGAAAATATTCGCGGGCGAGCCAGAGCGGAATAACGGCCCAATCATCGCGTTCGGCGCGAATGCAATCGGCAAAGAGCAACGGCACCACGGGCAGGACTAAAATTATGGCCAGTTCAACCGAATGACTTGTGGTCGGAATGGCCAGCAGAACGAGCAGTTTGCAAATCAGAAACGCAATTCCAAGATTCGGCAGCAACGCAAGGATTCCGCCGATCAACGTGATGGCGAAATAAAACCGGGAAGAAACGAGCGCCTTTCGCTGCTTTAGCAAGAGCCAGGCCTGGATGGCGCTTCCTGACATGCCCGGATTTTCACGCCAATCGGCGAAACCTTCAAGGTGCGTCTCGCCGCACAGGCCGCTTCAAGATAGTGGCACGGGCGTCTCAGCCGTGAGTTTCAGATCCGCACGAGCCGGACGCCCGTGCCACTACCCGTGCTCAAAGCACCCGTATGGGTTTTATTTCGCCTTTCCTTTTCCCGAAGCTTTTTTACGCTGCCGCCATGCCTTCATTCGACATTGTTTCGCAGGTGAACTCGATGGAAATCGAAAACGCGGTGAACCAGGCCAAAAAAGAACTGGCCAACCGCTTCGATTTCAAGGGAAGCAAAGCGGAAATCGCGCTCGAGAAAAACGAAATCAAGCTCACGGCCGAAGATCAGTTTAAGATCAAAACGCTGGTCGAAATCGTCATCGGCAAACTGGCCAAGCGGAATGTGAGCATGAAAAGCATTGAGCAGGCCGAGCCGGACATTTCGCCCTTGGGCCACGCCCGCCAGGTCATCAAAATCAAGCAAGGCATCGAAACCGCCGTCGCCAAGCAAATCACCGGCTTCATCCGCGACAGCAAATTCAAGGTCACGACCCAAATCCAGGGCGAGGAAGTGCGCGTCACCGGCAAGAGCCGTGATGAACTGCAAGCCGTCATCGCCGCCGTGCGCGGCAAGGAATTTCCGGTTTCAGTTCAGTTTGTGAATTTTAGGGATTAAACCGGTTGTTGCCGCCCACCGAATGAAATCCGTTGCCGACTGCCGCCTCTACGCCTTCGTGGATACCGCTTACCTGCACGGACGCTTGCCGGAATTAATCGCCCAACAGCTCTGCGATGGCGGCGCGGATTTGATCCAGTTGCGGGCCAAAAAGTCATCGGCGGAAGACGTCAGGCGCATGGCGGAAACGATTCTGCCAATCACACGCGCCGCAAATGTGGGGCTCGTCATCAATGATTTTTTGGAAGTGGCGCGCGAAATTGGCGCGGAGTTCTGTCATTTGGGCCAGGAAGATTTTTTTGATAGTGGTCACACTCACGTCTCTCAACTCGCAACTCGCGGCTCTCAACTGAAAATCGGCCTGAGCACGCACGCGCCCGGACAGGCCCGGCGAGCTGTCGAGGCTGGCGCGGATTACGCAGCCATCGGCCCGATTTTCGCCACCGGCACAAAGCCAACGGCCAAGCCGGTAACGCTCGATTACGTGAGTTGGGCCGCTGAAAATATAAAAATCCCCTGGTTCGCGATCGGCGGCATCCACTTGCAAAATGTTGACGATGTCCTTGCCGCCGGCGCGAAGCGCATCTGCGTTGTCTCCGCAATCTTGAATGCAACCGATGTCGCAAGAGCGTGCCGTGACTTCCGAAAGCGACTGTAGCACTCGCATCTCGCGGGTTCAGTTTGGCGTCTCGCCAAACTGCCGCGGTGTTATGGCTTCCGAAGCTTGGGAGATTCCCGGCGTATTGACCACTCTCCCTCTCCCATCGGATGGGAGAGGGCCGGGGTGAGGGTTTTTTCGCGGTTAGGATTCGTCGCGAGACTTGCCCGAGCCTTCTCGTTTCTTTATTTTCACCGCCATTCGTCATTTGAAATCCGTCATTTAATAGATCATGAGCGTTTTAATTGTTGGTTCGACCGCGTTGGATTCCATCAAAACTCCCAAGGCCGAAAATCCCCGGTTGCTGGGCGGCTCCGCCAGCCATGCCGCCGTGGCCGCCAGCTTTTTCAGCCCCGTAAAAATGGTCGGCGTGGTCGGCGACGATTTTCCGAAGCGCTACATCCAACTCTATCGTCGGCACAAAATTGATCTCGAAGGCTTGCAGATTTTGCCCGGCAAAACATTCCATTGGTCCGGCGAATACGAAGTGAACATGAACAATCGCCGGACGCTGCTCACCGAACTCGGCGTTTTTGAGACGTTCAACCCCGCGCTGCCGAAATCCTGCCAGGATTCCGAATTCGTGCTGCTCGCGAACATCGCCCCGGCGTTGCAGCATCACGTGCTCAACCAGATGCGCCGCCCGAAATTCGTCGTGGCCGACACGATGGATTTGTGGCTGAACATCGCGCTGCCCGACCTTTTAAAACTCATTAAACGGCTCGATGGCTTCGTGCTGAACGACAGCGAGGCGCATCAACTCACCAAAGAGGACAACGTTTTCGCCGCCGTGAAAAAGATTCACAAGCTCGGCCCGAAATACGTCATCATCAAAAAGGGTTCGCACGGCTCGGTATTGTCCGGCCCGCGCGGATTTTTCATTTGCCCGGCGTATCCGTTGCACAAAGTGGTGGATCCCACTGGGGCCGGCGACTCCTTCGTGGGCGGCATGATGGGCTACCTCGCCACCGCTCGCGGCTCCATTGAAGATAACATCCGGCGCGGCATGATTTATGGAAGCGTTACCGCCTCATTCTGCTGCGAAGGCTTCGGCCTCAAATGCACCACGCGCGTAAAACGCTCGCACATTGAAGCTCGCGTGAAGGAATTGGAAAAGCTGACGAGGTTCTAAACTAAGCGTGTAATAAAACGCTCGGCGACTTTAGACTACGGCTGTTTAAGCCACTTGGCCACATCCACGGCGGCGTAGGTGATAATGATGTCGGCGCCGGCGCGGCGCATGGCGAGGAGGCTTTCCAGCGTGACGGCGCGTTCGTCGATCCAGCCGTTTTGAGCGGCGGCTTTGATCATGGCGTGCTCGGCGCTGACAGCATAGGCGGCGGTCGGATAGCCGAATTCGGTTTTGACGCGGTGGAGGATGTCCAAATACGCGAGCGCGGGTTTGACCATGACGATGTCCGCGCCTTCCCGGATGTCGAGGGCGACTTCGCGTAGGGCTTCGGAGGCGTTCGCGGCGTCCATCTGGTAGCTGCGGCGGTCGCCGAATTGGGGCGCGGATTCCGCGGCTTCGCGGAACGGGCCGTAAAAGGCGGAGGCAAATTTGGCGGCGTAGGACAGGATGGGCGTGTCGACAAAGCCGTCGGCGTCGAGTCGCTCGCGGATGGCGCGGACACGGCCGTCCATCATGTCGCTGGGAGCAATGATGTCCGCGCCGGCTTCGGCGTGGCTGGCGGCGGTTTGGGCGAGGAGTTTTAAGGTCGGATCGTTCAAGACTTTCATGGGAGCGCCGGACTCCCGGCCGGCGTGTTTCGGCTTTTTCCCGGTTTTCCGATCAGGAGATCGGCGCTCCGGTCCCACGATGCCGCAGTGGCCGTGTTCCATGTATTCGCAGAGGCAGACGTCGGTGATGACGAGGAGGTCGGGCAATTCCTTTTTCAATAGGCGCACGGTTTCCTGAACGATGCCTTTCGCGGCGTAGGCGCCGGAGGCTTGGGCGTCTTTTTTATCCGGGATGCCGAAGAGCAGGACGGCGCCAATGCCGGCGTCGCGGGCCTGGGTGGCGTCGCGGAGGAGTTCATCTGGGGAGAGCTGGCAAACGCCGGGCATGGCATTGATGGAGCGGCGGAGTTTGCGGCCGGGCCGGGCAAAGAGCGGCAGGACGAGTTGCGCGGGGCTCAATTGGGTCTCGCTGACGAGGCGGCGCAGGGCTGCGCTCTGGCGCAATCGCCGGGGGCGGTAAGTGGGGAATTGTCCGACAAAGTTCATCGGAAGAGACTAATTAAAAATTAAAAATTAAAAATGCAAAAGTGCGAGTCGATGCCAGCGGCAGGGGCCTATGTGGGAGCGCGGCTGTGTTGGAGACCAGCCGCAGGGGCGGGAAATGGGCGGGTGTTTATCAGGCGGAGTGCGGTGGGTGCCTGCTGCGGCTGGTGCTGCGCACACAGCCGCGCTCCCGGTTTTGGCGGTGTCGATACTTTGGGCGAGGTGATGCGAGGTGTTGGACCGGCCGGCGAGACGCCGGCGCTCCGAACCAGGCGCACGCGGCCCGCACCTTTTTAATTTCTCATTTTGCATTTTTAATTATCCCCGGAGGGGGCTACGCTCGCGGCATGGCGAACGCGCGGCGCGCAAAAATATTTTTGGCAGTGGTGGTGGTGTTTTTGGCCGGCCTTTATTTCGGCGCGAAGCTGCCACGATGGTTCAGCCCGAAGGGAGCGAGGCGTGTTTACGATACGCCGGTGTTGTTGCAGCAGGTGCAGACGCTTTCGGATTTGGTAACGGTGAAGTATGTGGTGGAAAAGGTCGAGGTGTGGGACGATCCGCCATCGGGGTTGGCGCAGTTCGTGGCCGGGGACAATCGCATCCTGTTGCTCGCGCGCGGCGTGGTGAAGGCGGGCGTGGATTTGGGGCAAATGAGGTCCAAAGATTTGCGCGTGGATGGCAAGACGATTTGGATTCGTTTGCCGCAGGCGCGCATTACGGATGCGTATCTGGACGACAAGGAGACGAAGGTGGTGGAGCGCACGACGGGTTTTCTGCGGAGCTTCGACAAGGATTTGGAGCAGAATATCCGCAAAACGGCGGTGGAGGACATGCGCCTGTCGGCGAGTCGCGGCGGGATTTTGCGCGACGCGAACGAGCGTGCGCGAACGGAACTCGCGAGCTTCTTTCAACTCATGGGTTTCGAGAAGGTGGAGTTCAACGTGGCATCCGGGCCGGCAGCGAATTTCGACCCTGTCGAAGGCGGGACGAACCGTTGAATGCACAAAGAGGACACGTTTCACCGGTGTGAAAAAAAATCCACTTCGGCCTCAAGCGCGCCACAAGCGTGAAACGCGCTCAGATTGAAGCGCGCGCGAAGGAACTGGAAAAGCTGACGAGCTTTTAAACTAGGAACGTCCAATAAAACGCGTTGGATGGCAGGGCGTCCCGCGTTGGCAGGATGCGCGCCGTTCTTGGGCCGGTTTTGCGGCGCGCGCGGATTCATCTCCACCAAGGCTTCGATGGACAAGGCGACGCGCCCTGCCACCGGGGCAAAAATCCTCATTCGTTTATACGGTCTAAATCTGGAATGATTCTCCCGAGCCTCTCGATTTCGCCTTTTTGTTCATCACATTCACATTCGCGTCTTTCTGCACGACCAGTGAATGCGGTGGAACGCTGTGCGTGAGCGTGACGTTCGCGCCGATGGTGCTGCCTTCGCCCACAATCGTTTCGCCGCCAACGATGGTCGTTCCCGCGTAAATGGTCACATGATCCTCAATCGTGGGATGACGTTTTTGCCCGCGCAACAATTGCCCCGCCGCCAGCGATTTCGCCACCAAACCCACGCCCTGGTACATCTTCACGTGGTCGCCGATAATGCTCGTTTCGCCCACCACCGTTCCCGTGCAATGATCCACGAAAAAGTGCGTGCCGATTTGCGCGCCGGGATGCAGATCCATGCCAGTGCGCACGTGCGCCCATTCCGTCATGATGCGCGGAATGAGCGGGATTTCGTTGCGATAAAGCACATGCGCGAGCCGTTGCACGGCGATGGCTTCAATGCACGGATACGCCACGATCACTTCCTCGCGGCTGAGCGCGGCTGGGTCGCCGTTATACGCGGCTTCGGTGTCGGTCTGGAGCAGATCGCGGATTTCCGGAAGCTTGTCGAGAAATTGCAGCGTGCGCGAATGCGCCAGGTTGCGCAGTTCCTTCTTCGCCACGCCGTCGGGCGGATTGTATTCCAGGCTCTTGTAAATTTCGTCCTCCAAACTGCCCAGCACCGTGTCGAGCAACGCGGCCGTTTCGACCTTGATTTCGGAGGAATGAAACAGCTTCTCGTCGAAAAAACCGGGGAACAGCAGCCGCAACAAGTCAACCGTGATAATCGAAATGGCGCGCTTCGAAGGCAGATTTTTGCCATCGAGATGATTGATGCCACCGGCACTGGCGTAGGAAGCAACGAGCCGTTCGGTGAGCTGGGTAACAGTTGGCTGCACGGTCGCAGTATTCAGCAGGATGCCGCGAAACGCAAGCCGACTGAAATACGCGCGTGTCTCGTTTGGGAGTGCGGCGACATGTCGCCGCTTTCCCACTGACAGACATGTCTGCCAGTCCCAAAGCGCGGTCATGCCCGCGCACTCCAAAACTGCGGCGATCACATACTACGCGTCGCCCGGAGCACCGCTTCCACCACGCGCTCCACCGAAATCCCATTCATGCAGCGAAAATCAATCGGACACTGTCGCAGAAAACAGGGCGAACACGGCGCATCGGATTTGATCAATTGATGCCGCGCGCCGGGCGTCAAAATGGGCCCCGTCAATTCCGGCGATGTGCTGCCGAAAGGAACCACCACCGGCGTGCCCAACGCGGTGGCAATGTGCATCGGCCCCGTATCGTTGGTGAGCAGGACGCGGCAATGCCGGATGACCGCGCACAATTCGCGCAAAGAAGTTTGCCCGGCGATACTGATGGCGTCGGAGCGGCTGGCGCTGATGGAAGATTGGATTTCGCTCGCCAACAGGATTTCCGCCTTGCCGCCGAGGATCACCCAAACACATCGGGTGCGCTTCTGAATTTCCTTCGCGGCGGCGATGAACCGCTCCGCGGGCCAGCGCTTGGCCGGGCCATATTCCGCGCCGGGATTCAGGCCGAAAACCGGACGGCCATTGGTGAGCTGGCTCGTTAAATTGAATTTTTGCTCGGCGGCTTTTCTTTCGCCGGACGTGACCACCAACTGTGTCGGCGGCGGCGCCGGATTCCCGCCGAGCGCGGCCACGAGGTTTAAATAATCGTATATCTGGTGGGCGGAATCAGGGATCGTGGAAAGTGAAGTGAGGCGTGCGCGTGTCGGTGAAGTCAGAGATTTAATTTCGCTCACCGACCGTTTCCGCATGTGAACCGCGCCGGGTCGTGGAGGCACCACCGTGGTGAGAAAAAAATTGCGCCAGGGCCGCGCATAGCCCACCCGGCGCGGGATGCGCGCGAGCCAGGTTTCGAGGGCGGACCGCGGCGAGTTCGGCAGCACGATTGCCAGGTCAAATGTGCCGCGATGCAGTGGGCTGAGGGCGTCCGCCGCGCGCCGCGCGGATTCCGCAATGGTGCGTTGCAATGCGCTCTCCGGCCACATCATCACCTGGATGTTTTTGGCAACTCGAAGCAAGCTGTCGTCCGGTTTAAACGTGACGACTTCGTCAATGGCGGGATGATGCAGCCACAGCCCGCGCAATTTCTCGGGCGTCAGCAACGCAATGAGCGCGTCGGGATAAAGCTCGCGCAGTCGCAAGAGCGCGGGCGTCGTCATGACGGCGTCGCCCAGCCAGTTCACGCCGCGAACCAAAATGCGCCGTGGCCGGGCGATGGCCGGCGGCGCGTTTTGGGCAGCGGGACTCTCCATGTTCTACGATTCGTCTTCGAGGTTGGCGGCTTCCATCTGTCTGCGTTTCCGCCGCGGCGGCCGGGCCGGTTTCCAGCGATTATGCACCCAGAACCAGTTGGCCGGGTCGCGCCTGACGGCTTCTTCAAACGCCGCGTTCACATCCCGCATAATAGCCTCAGTCGGGCGTGCAGCGCCATTCTCTTGCGTGGGAATTTCCGGTCCCGCCTCGATGCGCCAGCGCCCCGGAGCGACGCGGTAACAGATGCCCGTGTGCAAGGGACAATCATAGCGCAACGCAAAAATCGCCGGCGCGCTCGAGGTTGAACATTCATGGCCGAGAAACGGGATGCGCAGGCCGCTAGTGCCCGCGTGCTGATCGGCCAGCAGCCCCAAAATCAGGCCCGGCCGCGTCATGGCGGCTTTCAACGCGGCGGCATCCGTGCGGCGCTCGAAAAACAGGCAGCCGGAACGCTCGCGCATGTCCTGCATGAGGCGATTGAGTGATGGCTGGCGCAATCCGCGATACGTGGTGGCGCATTGATAACCGGGACAAAACTGGCCAAAACGCGCGTAGAGTTCAAAATTGCCAAAGTGCCCGATGGCAACCACGAGGCTCGGCTTGGGACCCGTCGGCGGCGCGAGAATTTTTGACGAACCGACGAATTCAACGAACGGTTTCAATTCGTCCAGCGTCATGGACGCCGTTTTCGCCGCGCAGGCAAAGTTCTCGCCGATGCGGCGGAAATTTTCCCGGGCGATGGCCCGGATTTCGCCCGCGGATTTTTCATTGCCGAAACACATCGTCAACTGGCGCATGGCCACGCGCCGGTGGCGCGCGTCAATCCAGTACGCCAGCGCGCCGCCGAATCGTCCAAACCGCGCGGCGACCGGCAATGGGAGCGCCTGCAGAAATCCCACCATGGCGCGAGCGAAGAGATAAAGCAGGGAATCCATCTTAACCACCAATGGACACGAATAAACAACAATCGAATCCCACTGTCGGCAGCAGTTTATTCGCGGTCAAAAATTCGTGTGCATTCGTGTTCATTCGTGGTTTAGCGGAAGCAGATTTTTCGCACGCAATCCTGGAAGTCATCCGCGCCGGCCACGATCTTGATTTCGACACGCATGAAAAGGATCGGCAAATCGCGCCGGTCAATCTTGGGAAAACGCACCGCGTCCTTTTGCGTCGTGATGATCATCTCCGCCTGCCGCTTTTTGCTGCGGTTGATGGCGTTCAGGACCTCCTGCTGCGTAAAACGATGGTGATCGGCAAAGCGCTTGGAATAAACCAATTCACTGCCGCCGCTGATGAGGTTATGCTCAAAACTTTCCGGCTGCGCGATGCCGCTGAGCGAAGCGACCTTGCGGCCCTTGATGAGGCTGAGGTCAGAGCGCTGGCCCGTGAACACGTCTTCGAGATAAAGCGGGTGATGCACGCATTCTATGATGCCCGCGCTGGGATTAAGTTCCGCGATGCGCTCGCGAAGTTGGGCGGTTTTGCCGTCGCTTTTGGTGATAAAAATCGTGCTGGCCCGCGCGAGATGTGACGGCGGTTCGCGCAATGTGCCGCGCGGAAGCAGGTGCTCGTTGCCGAAGGGTTGCTGGCAATCCACGAGAACAATGTCCTGGCGGCGGCCGCGCAATTTCCAGTATTGGAAACCATCGTCAAGCAGGAGCGTGTCGCAGCCAAATTTTTCGATGGCATAACGCCCCGCTTTCACGCGGTCCTTGTCCACCAACACGACCACATCCTTGAGGTTCGAGGCCAGCATGTAAGGCTCGTCGCCGGCAGTTTCGGAATCGAGCAGCAACGATTTGCCATCGGAAACGACGCGAGGTGGAGTGGTGTCTTCGCGCAGGAGAAGCTTGTTCAACGCGCGTTCGTGCAGCGGCGTGGGACGCGAGCGATAGCCGCGCGAAAGGATGGCCACATTGCGCCCTTCATCGCGCAGTTCACGGGCGAATTTCTCGACCACCGGCGTCTTGCCGGTGCCGCCGACGGTGAGGTTCCCGATCGCGATGACCTGCACGCCGAGCGTGGAATCGCGCAGAATGCGGACATTATAAAGAAACCCGCGCATTTTCACCAGAAGCTGGAAAACCTTGGACAGAAAAAACAGGGAGCCGCGAGTCAATTCCGCAACCGTGCCGCGCCGTTCCTCGAAGATGACTTCAAGGATGAACGTTTCAAAAGATTCAGTCCATACACGCAGCTTTTCGCGCATTTAGTTCACTTTGCCAAGGGGCGGGAAACAGAGCAAGTGCAAGGGAGGAATGAAACGTGATGCGTGAAACGTGAACGGCGGTTTGCGCCCACGGCATTCCCAAAAATTCACGTTTCACATTTTACGTGGTCAACTGTGCCGAAACGTAATCCTCGCCTTGCCGAGGTCATAGGGCGACATCTGCACATTCACCTTGTCGCCGACGCTGATGCGAATGAAATTTTTGCGCATTTTGCCGGAAATATGCGCCAGAACCTCATGGCCATTGGGCAGGGCCACGCGGAACATGGTGCCGGGCAGCACTTGCGTTACCGCGCCGGTCAACTCAATGGGTTCTTCTTTAGCCACACCGATCCTTTCGAGCGGTATTTCATGCCATTGCCCCCCGGTAAAATCAATCCCGAAACCGGCGAAAAATGGCGGAAAAAACGCCTTGGAGAATGGCTCTCGAGCCGCTAAAGTCTTCGCCCTGTATGAAAAACAATCTGCTGCGGACGTTTTTCGAGTGGGCGCTGATCACCAGTGTTCTCATGTCGGTGGGCTTTTTCGTCTGGTATTATTTTAAATCGCACACCGCGCGCGGCTATGTCGTGCAGGTCGCCAATGAAGAGAACAACATGCGGGCGAGTTTCGAGCGCAATGGCAGAATAGTGGCTGTGCTCATGGCGGAATGCCAGCAATACGCCCGGACCAATGCCGACCTGGCCCGTCTGCTCGCACCGCAAAAACCGGTATCTGTAGCCCCTGCGGCTCCCACGCCCACTGCTCGCCCTAAAACGAGGTAATTATGGACGAACCCCAGAATTTTCAGAACACTCCTCGCACCGTCGAAAACGACGAGAGAATCGAGAGCCTGCAACGCCAGAACAATCTCCTGTTCGCGGTGCTCCTCATCACGAGTTTTATCGTCACCGCCTACCTGGGAGTGGAGGGCCACCGCGCTTCCATGGATCTGATGAATCTCCGATTGCGCGCTGCACGAACACGCAGTTTCTACCAGCAAACCGATGCGGCAAACGAAGCTCTTTTCCAGAAATTAGCGGAATTCAGCCGCACGCATCCTGACTTCCAGAAGCAGATTTTCTTCAAATACAAACTGGAAACCAACGCGCCAGCCGCGGCAGTGAAGAAGTGATTTTGCAGGGCGTGGTAGGGCGTGTCGCTCCGCGCGCGCCGAGAGGTGGGATCAGCGTGGTGAACATTTTCCCCAAACGGCGCGCGCGGAGCGACGCGCCCCACCTTCACCCGCTCCATCCAGCGCGAATTTCTAACTTGCGGCACTTTCCTTTTGCACCAGCAGCCGCGTCCCGCATTCCGAGCAAAACTTCGCCTGCGGCGGGCAGGATTGGCCGCAACTCGGGCAATCCAGGTGCGCTTCCCGGTGCCGGTAATGGATGATCAAGTTGCGAATGTACGGAATCCAATTGAATGCGTAGCTGAAGATCACGACGTAGTGTTTGTCGTAAAAGAGCGCGTAGAGCAGCAGCAGCAGGGAGCCGAGAATGCTCAACCACCAGAACGCGGCCGGCACCACCACCTGTTTCTTTTTCTCAGTGGCATACCATTGGACAAAAAAGCGCGAGGCAAATACCGCCTGTCCCGTCCAGCCGAGAAGGTTCCAAAATACGATCCAGAACGTTAGTTTCGAAAAATCCAAATGCATAATGTTCCGGTCAATTCTCGACCAGCCGCCAGTCCGAGTCTTGCTTTAAATAAAGCGTCTGTGAGGGGAAGGCGAAGCCGAGTTTTTCCGCTTCGAACCGTTCCTTGACCTTGAGATGCATCTCCTGCAATCCCGCGAGATACGCCTTTCCATCCGTTCCCTTCCACCAGTGCACCACCAGGATGTTCAGGGTCGAATCCGTGAATTTGTTGAAGCTCACCAGTAAATCATGCGTCTGGGGATGGCTTCCGTAAATTTCCTGCAGGATCTTCGCCGCCAGCTTCAGCTTCTCGGCCGAAGTCTCGTAAGTCAGGCCGAAATTCATTTCCGTTTTGATGTTCGGGCGGCGCGTGACGTTGGTGATCGTCGCGTTGCCCATGGTTTTGTTGGGAATGGTGATGTGGTATCCGTCCAGGTCGCGAACGCGGGTGCTGCGCATCCCGATGGATTCCACCGTGCCGTCCACGCCGGTCAATTGAATGCGATCGCCCACGCGAAACGGTTTGTCCACAAACACGGCCACCGCCCCAAACAAGTTCGCCAGCGTGTCTTGCGCGGCCAGGCCGACCGCCAGACCACCAATGGAAAGCGAGGCGAGCGCGGCGTTGATGTTCACGCCGATGTTGGCCAGCGTCACGAGCACGGCCACGACGACGACAAAGACCTTCAAGGTTTTGCGAATGACCGGAAAAAGCTGTTCTTCAAAACTTTTGTCGGCCTCCGGCCGAACGCGCTGCTTCCAATAGCCCATCGCCAGGTCGATGAACTTGATCGCCACGTAGGTGAGCGTTGACGCCACGATGACAATGAACGATTTCGAGAGAATCGTCTGCACGAGCGCGGGCCAACTGAAGATTTCCAGGCCGATGCGGAGGAAAACAATAAAGGCGACGATCTTGATCGGTCCGTTCAGCAGATTCAGCAACAGGTCGTCAAAGGTGGTGGCGGTTTTCCTGGCCCAATTCCTGAGCCAGACACGCGTGAGAAAATCCAGAATTTTGGAAATGTAAAACGCGAGAAAAATGTAAACCAGCACCGCGACGTACTGCCAAAGCGGAATATCAAACAGTTTATGCCGTTGGAGCATGCCGACGCGATCCAGGCCGAAAGTCAGGTAGGCATTATAGACGCGGACTTCGATGGCAGCCGAATCCACAGCGGCCCCGCTCTGCGGAAACGCGCGCGCCACGACCGAATACGTCCCGGTTGGCACGTTGCTCCAAATGAGCGAATAAGGCTGGTTCGAAACCGAGCCCAGCGACTTGCCATCGGAAAGAAATTCCAGGCTCTTGACCGCAGGAATATCCGCGTTTGCGGTGAGCGTGATGTTGGTGCGCGGGTTAAACCGCTGGCCATCCTGCGGCTCAAGGATCGTCACCGCCCCATTCGTCTGGCCCGCCACCCTCCAGGCACACAACAGCGTGGCGAGAACAATCACCCACGCGCGCGCACCGAGTCTCGGCATCAGCTTCATCAGCCAAATTGAAACGCGCACCGGCCCCTTGGACAAGTTTTAATAGTAGTGCGGACACCCTCGAAGAGTGCACTGATGCTCGGCGCGCTTTATCCGCATCCCGCCCATGCCCCCGGCATGAAAAAAAATCCCGCGCCTGAAAAAGCAAGCGCGGGAGGTGCCGAGACCAAGCCCTTTTAATCCACCGTAATCTTCCGCGGTTTCACCTTCTCCGATTTCGGAAGGGTCACCGTCAAAATGCCCTGTTCGATCTTCGCCGAAACTTTCTCGGTATCGATGGCCGGGTCCAATTCGAACACCCGGCGGTAATCCGCCCGGCTGCGTTCGCGGAAGAGTGGTTCACCGGAAACGGATTCCGGCGTGCGCCGGCCCACAATTGTGATTTCCGTCCCCTCGAGCATAATCTCCAGCCCGTCCTTGGTGACACCAGGCATCTCGGCCTGGAGCACATAACCTTCCGGCGTTTCAAAAATGTTCACGTTCGGCGCCACGTATTCTTCGCGCACCGGGCGCGCATTGGTCGTTTGGTTTTCAACTGTCGTTTGCATTTGCTTCTCTTTCGTTAAATGGTTTTAGGTTAGCTGACTTGCACGTCAATTTGTTTCGGTTTCGCCTCTTCGGCTTTCGGCAGGGTGATGGTTAGAACGCCGTCCTTGTATTGCGCCTTGATCTTGGCTGCATCTACCGCGCTCGGCAACGCCACCGTGCGTTGGAACCGGCCAAAGAAACGTTCCGCGCGATAGACTTCCGCGTCTTCCCATTTCTTATCGCTTTTGCGTTCACCGGAAATGCTCAATGTGCCGTCGTGAAGCGAGACGTCGATATCTTCCTTCTTCATGCCCGGAAGTTCTGCCTTCACCACGAAGTTGTCTTTGTCTTCAAAAACATCCAGTGCCGGAGCCGAGCCGCTCAAGAAATGCGAACCGTGCGCCAACTCGCTCAACGGTGCTTCAAATAACCGATCGATTTCGTTGCGAAGCGTCGAAAGCCCGCCAAAAGTGGGCCACGAAGCCAATTCAGGTCTTTGCCATCGTAATAGATTCATAACAATGTCCTTTCGTTGTTAAATTGTCTTTCAATTATATTAAAAGCTTCAGCTATGCCAGTGGGATGCCTTAATCGTATGTGGCTAAACAATAGCGTATTAGGAAATAATCGGGACCAACAGCAGAACTCGTATAGCGCATTTATGGCGCAGTATGCAAGCGTGGTAAAGAGACATATTGACACTTTTTCAAACAAAACGCTCCTCCGGCTATTGCTTGCGAACTTGCAAAAAACGTGTTTAATCCGATGGCGACATGCCGAAGCTTTCGCCCAGCCAAAGCGCCGAGGATTACCTGGAGCGCATCCATGAATTGATTGAGAAAAAAGGGTATGCCCGCGTCGTGGACATCGCCTCCTCGCTCAAGGTCAAGCAGGCCTCCGTCACCAGCATGGTCCAGAAACTGGCGGAAGGAGGCTACCTGGAATACGAGAAATACCGCGGTCTCGTCCTGACCGACAAGGGTCGCGATGTCGCGCGCAAGATTCAAAACCGCCACGCCACGCTCTCACGATTTTTTTCCCTGCTCGGTCTCGACGCCGAAACGCAGCGGCAGGACATTGAAGGCATCGAGCATCATCTCAGCCCCGCCACCATGGAAGTGCTCGCCGATCTCGCGCAATTTTTTGAAAAAAATCCCGAGACGCTGAAGACGTTCCAGAAGTCGCGCAATGGAGGCCGCCGCAAATCATGAGCTTTGCCAAAGAATTCCTCGCCGAAGCCCAGCAAGTCGCCGCGCGATTGGATGCCGCCGCGATCGAAAAGTGCGCGGATGAACTCGCGCGCATACGCGGACGCGGCGGACGATTATTCATTTTGGGCGTCGGCGGCAGCGCCGCCAATGCCAGCCATGCCGTCAATGACTTTCGCAAAATCTGCGGCTTCGAAGCCTACGCGCCCACCGACAACGTCTCCGAACTGACCGCACGCACGAACGACGAAGGCTGGGCCACCATTTTTTCCGAATGGCTGAAAGGCTCGCGTCTCAACGCGAAAGACGGCCTGCTGATTTTTTCCGTCGGCGGCGGCAATGTGGAAAAGAACGTCAGCCCCAATCTGGTGAGCGCGATTCAATTCGCCAAAAAAGCCGGCGCATCCGTCGTCGGCATCGTTGGCCGCGATGGTGGGGAAACCGCGAAACAAGCCACCGCCTGCGTCATCATCCCCACCGTGAATTCCGCCCATGTGACACCCCACACCGAAGCCTTTCAAGCCGTGCTTTGGCATTTGTTCGTCTCCCACCCGAAGCTGAAGACTAGTCAGACGAAATGGGAATCGGTCAAATAACTAATTCCTAAACCCTAATGCCTAATGACCAACCGATAGGTTCGAACGGACGAGATGGTAAGCCTGTTTTTGATTTGGAGGAGCGCACGGCTGTCTTTGGTGAGTCAGTTATTCGATTTGCGAGAACCGTCCCGAAGAACGCCGTGACGATTCCACTGACAAGTCACGTCGTGCGATCAGGAACGAGCGTAGGGGCGAATTATTGTGAAGCGGACGACGCGGTCTCGAAGAAGGATTTTAGGCATAAGATCGGCACGTGCCGAAAGGAAGCCCGTGAGACTAAGTTGTGGCTGAGAATGATTGCCGCTGCAGAACCGGAGTTGAAGATGGAAGCCAAAGAACTTCACCTGATATTTGCCGCTATCTGGAGAAAGTCATGAAGTCGCCATTCGATTGCTCATTCTTTCGTCATCAGTCCTTAGGGTTTAGGAATTCGCACCACTATGGCAAATATCTCGTCCGCGGTTAATCTCGCCCGCGCCATTTTTCTCGATCGCGACGGCGTCCTCTCCCGCTCGCTCATTCGTGACGGCAAGCCATTCGCGCCTACTGAATTAAACGATTTCGAAATTCTTCCCGAATCGCCAAAAGCTTGTCAGCGGTTGAAGCGAGCCGGTTTCCTATTGATCGTTGTGACCAACCAGCCCGAAGTCGGCCGCGGCACTCTTCGAAAAGAAACCGTCGAAGCCATGCACGCAAAACTGTTTCGCGAATTGCCCATCGATCGCATCGAAGTCTGTTATCATCCCGGCCATGGCGCATCGGATTGCGACTGCCGCAAGCCGAAACCGGGTTCGCTATTCAAAGCCGCGCGCGAATTCGGCATTGACCTCACACGCAGTTGGATAGTCGGCGACCGCTGGCGAGACATCGATTGCGGCCATGCCGCCGGTTGCCGGACAATTTTCATAGACCGCGGTTACGCGGAAAGTCTGAAGCAAGCCCCAGATTTCCGCGTGAGGGATTTGGCCGAGGCGGCCGACGTGATTTTGTCCGAGGCTCGGGCGCAATAATGAGTTGAAACAAAACATCACAAATAATTAACCTGTGATTGAATGAAAAACCTAGCCCATCTCCGGGTGAAAATTTTCGCCGACGGCGCCGACAAGCAGGGCATGTTGCGGCTGAACGCGGACCCGCTCATCCAGGGCCTGACCACGAACCCCACATTGATGCGCAAGGCGGGGCTGAAGGATTTTGAGGCATTCGCCCGGGACGTTTTGCAATTCATCACCGAAAAACCGATTTCGTTGGAGGTGTTTTCGGATGAGTTTCCCGAGATGCGGCGCCAGGCCATGAAAATCGCCGGCTGGGGCAAAAATGTTTACGTCAAAATTCCCATCACGAACACGCGCAACGAATCCGCGTTGCCGCTCGTGCGCGAACTCGCGTCCGAAGGTGTGAAATTGAACATCACTGCCATGCTCACTCCCGAGCAGATTGGCGGAGCCGCCCGGGCGCTCAATCCCAAAGTGCCCTCCGTCGTTTCTCTGTGCGTTGGCCGCGTCGCGGACACCGGCGTCGATCCCATGCCGCTCGTGCGTGAAAGCAAAAACCTGCTGGCCGGAATGCCGCAAACGGAATTGCTCTGGGCCAGCGTCCGCGAAGTGCTGAACATTTATCAGGCCGACGAATGCGGTTGCGACATCGTCACCGTCCCGCACGACCTGCTCGCCAAGGCGCAGAAGCTCGCCGGAATGGATTTGCAGGAGCTCTCGCTGGACACCGTGAAAATGTTCGCGGATGACGCCACCGCCGCGGGATTCAAATTGTAATTCCAGATCAGCCCATTTTGGATTGCAATTGTGTGGATTTATGCTAGGAACCCGTGTAAGGTAAGTATGCAAATGGAAGTAAAAACTGAAAAACCTGGCGAGATAAAGAGTTCAATTCACTTTGAATTCGTCTCCAGCGGGACGACGGCAATGGCGTGCGCTTCGGGTGGTGCCTTACTTGGCACAACTGTAGGAGGTCCGCTAGGCGGCGTTATTGGGGCGGTGGCCTCCGGTGTTGTCGGTTTTCTAATTAGCGGTTCGCACTCTGCCCACACTCATGACAAATGAGACGGTATTTCGCTCGGCAATCATTTTGAGCGTCATAACCGTCCTGGCTTACGTAATTTGCCGAAAGAGCAAATCAGAGCTAAAAGATGGAATTGTTATCTTCCTAAGTTGCTCAGGAATTCTCACCGGAATACAAATCTGTTATCTGACATTTGATCCGAAAATCGATCTCGGGGCGCTTAAGGACTACAAACTGTATTTAGTTGTTGGCGGATTCTCCGTAATCTGGCTCTCCATAAGCACTGTCTGCAAATGCTTCAAACAATAGCGAGTATGCCGGATTCAACCTACCACACCTCGGCAGGCCAATCGGTTTCCTTCCGATAATATTTTATCACGAAACGACGCTGATAATTTTTTGCGCTCTTTATGGGTTTAGCTAAGCCACTCTATAAAATCGCCTGGAACATCCGCCAGGGACCTTTGGGCGAAGGCCTCGCCAAGGCCTGGCACAAACTGGCCCCGCCCATCGATATTTGGAAAAAAATTTACGGGCTGGATATGTGCCTCGACCTGCGCGACAGCCTGATCTGGTGGGCGACCGACCCGGTCAATATCAAGGAATACGAAGGCTTTCACCGGATGCTGGCGGGCTCCAAAGGAAATGTGTGGGACGTTGGCTGCAACGTCGGCGTGTTTTCGTTATATGCCGCCTCGCAGGGAAACAAAGTCATCGCCTTCGACATCTCGCCCAAGGCCATTCGTTTGCTGGAAAAAAGCGCGCAGCGAAACAAGCTCGCCGTCAGACCGATTGCCCGCGCCTTCGCCGTCGAGTCGTTCAAATACGCGCCACCCGCCGACGCCGACACCCGCAATCGTCCCGGCGCCACCGCGGATCAAAACACAGTGACCAGCATCACGTTTTTGGAAGCCGAAAAAGAATTTGGCCGGCCAAATTTCATCAAGCTGGACATCGAGCACGCCGAAACGGATTTCCTGAAATCCGCGGCATTCCGTGAATGGATCAAGACCAACCGCATCCCGGTGATCATCGAGATGCACGATCGGGCCTATTGGGATTTGGTCTGGCCGGAAGTGCCTCACTGCACGTTCGACGAGAATCACGTCTTCTTCAACGCGCCACCCGAAGTCACCGCGCAGATAAAAGCGGACGGCTGAATCTGAGCTATAGGCTGGGAAAAGGTAGGAGACGACGTGAGGAGTCTCTGGGTTCCTTTCTGGATCTGAAATAAACTTTGAGACTCGTCACCTCGTCTCCTACGTAATTAATCCTTCATCGCGGTGTCGTTCTTGTCGCCGCTCTCCAACTTCTGCCGCGGCTGCAGACTGTGAATGAGCTTCGGGTCCTTCCCGCGCCGCTTATAAATCCACGCGCCGGAAATCACGCCCCACGCGGAAAAAAAGCACGTCCACGGATGCCACAGCCAGCGCTTGTCCCGCGTGCGAATCAGCGCCGCAATCGTTTGCAGCACCGGCACCACCGCCGTCAGGCACAACAACACCGCCAACTGCCCCGAAATCCGCGGTTTCCGTTCCGTCCACGAAAACCCGTGCTGCTTTTGCATGTCGAAACAATGACAGGTGGCGCGCTGCCGTTTTTTCAAAAAATCCCGCAGCGACGCCCAAAAACCCTTCGCCGAAACGTAATAATGGAAAACGCCGCGATCGCGTATCCGCAGCCACTCGCGTTTGCCCGTGGCCTGGATCAGGTTCACTGAAGTGTGCGTATCGGAATAATCCTCGCCCGCATGCGCCAGTTCCAGTTCCGACCGGCGAAAGACTGAGCCGTTCGAACCAATGGGATAAGCGAGGCTGCCCTTGGGAAACGTCCAATGCTCCACGTCACCATCCGTCCGCAACAAAACCGGCTTGATGCTCATCATCCACGCCACCGGATCGCTGATGTGCAAAAGGCAGGTGAGATATGCGCAAAACGAATTCATGCGCGGCGTATACAAATAATAACTTTCCAAACCATACGCCTCAGGATTTTTGGCCAAGGCATCAATCGCGCGCCGCAAAAAATCCACATGCGCAATTTCGTTATCAGCATCGACAAACACCACGTAATCGCCCGTGGCATGGACATAAGCCGTGCGTTTGCCGTCCTCAATATTTCGGCCGTGATCGTCGAAAACGAGCGCGCCATATTGTTTGGCCACCTCGCGCGTGCTGTCCTTCGAGCCGGCATCGCCGAGAAGAATTTCGATTTTATCCTGCGGATAATCCTGGCGGCGAATCGATTGCAGGCAATTGCCGAGAATCCCGCCCGCGTTGAGCGTCGGAATCACAAAACTAACTCTCGGCAAATCCGCTTCAGCCATGAGGCTGCGCAAGATGCCAGAAAGCTGCCCTTGTCTCAACGGTTGTTTGGAAAGAGTCTCCTTGGAACGCCGAGCACCAGCTCGGCAAGTCGGGCTTTCCAAAAAGGCCGAGCTGGTGCTCGGCGCTCCTCTCCACAAACTGGCCGCCACACCTACTTGGCCGGATTTTTCTTCTTCGGCGGCAATTCGTGAACCGCGAGAAACTGGCGATTCTCAGCCAGGAATTGTTCGAAGCGCTTCCGCTGTTCCGGCCGGAGCGCCGCGGAAATATTCGTGCGCGTTTCCAACGCGATGGCGTTCAACCGCGGTTGAAATTCTTCGCGAATCACCCGAGTTTTGTCGCGGGAATCTTTGAGAATGTCGTGCACCTTCCCGCGCTGCTCCGGATTCAGATGCAGCGTCTGGTTCAGGTCCCGTTCGAAATTCGTCCGCACGACCTCCCGCGTCGCGTCCGGATGCGCCACCGCCCGGGCAACCATTCGCCGCACGACCACCCTCGTCGCCACCACGCCGCCCGCGAATCCGGCCGCAAAAATCAGCACGAGCAGGCCGATGACCTTGAGGGTTTTCATGCCGTCAATTTTCCGCGAAATACGGATAGGAAAGCTGCGCGGCGCTTTCGCTCAAAGTCGGCCCCGCCGAAACATAATCACCCACCGCGCACAGCACAATGATCGCCGCCGCCACCACCGCCAATCGCGGAAACCAGCGATTCAGCACATCGGAAATCGACAGCTCCATTCGCGCGGGATCGCGTTGGATTTGTTGCATCACGAGCCGTTCAAATCCCCCCGCCGCCGCAATCGGAGTCTCGCGTTGGGCCGCGCTCAACAAGGCATTCAACTTTTTCTCGTTCATTTCTTCTCCAATCCTTCGAGGGCCTTTTTCAACCGGCCCCGCGCGCGCAAGGCGCGCACGCGCACCGTCACCGCCGTCCAGCCGGTGAGCGCGCTGATTTCCTTCACGCTGCGATCCTCGATTTCGAGCAGCGTGAGCACCAATTGATCTTCGGCCGAAAGTTTCGCCATCGCGCCATCCAAAATTTCCCGCGCCTGGCTGGCCTCGAGATCGCTCTGCTTGTCTTCGTTATGCAGCCAGTCGAGCGCATCCTCGCCGAGTTCGGGAAAACCAATCTCGTGCTGGCTGCGCTTTTGCTTCCGCAAATGATCGAGGGCCGCATGGACGGCAATTTTGCTGAGCCAATGTTGAAACGGCGCCCGTCCGTCAAACTGGTCAAGCGACCGCCACGCCTTGAGAAAGGTATCCTGCGCCAGGTCCTCAAGCCGGTGATGGTCCCGCTCGTAACGGTACAAAATGGCAAAGACGTGGGATTGATGCCGGCGAACCAGCTCCGCAAAGTCTTCCCGCGCGCCGCCGCGAATCCGCTTTAGCAGCTCGGCGTCGTCGCTCAATGGGCGTTCCTGTTGCAATCCACGCCTCAGCTTGTCGACCCGGCGTTCCGCAAAGCAAGCCAAAGGTTGGCCCAGGGGCGACGCTTCGAGGTGAATGGCAACAGCCGTCATGCGCTTCTTCTATGACTAATGTTCTATACGCAAATAACGTCCGATTTGTTACGTTCCACTTGACGATAAATGCGCGTTCTGTAAACGTGCCAATCACCCTTATGCCTACAATTGCTGAGCCGACACCCCCAAAGAGTTTCAAGAAGAAATCGCTGTTCGAACTGCCTGATGGAAGAACCGTTGCCTTCACGTTTTTCCTGGTTTCCTCGCTTTTCCTCATTTGGGGATTTTGCAACGGGATGATCGACACGATGGACAAACATTTTCAGGACCAGTTGAACCTGTCCAAGGCGCAGTCGGCCTGGGTGCAATTCGCCCATTACATGGGCTACGCCATCATGGCGCTGCCCGCCGGCTTCCTGACGCGCAAACTCGGTTACAAGGGCGGCATCGTTTTCGGCCTCCTGCTCGTTGCCCTCGGCGGTTTTTGGTTCCTGCCGGCCACGAAAATTGCGGCGTTTTGGGCCTTCCTCATGGGCGTGTGCCTCATCGCCATGGGCTTGACTGTTTTGGAAACCGTGGCCAATCCCTACACCACCGTCCTCGGACCCAAGGAATACGGCGCCACCCGCATCAATCTCGCCCAGTCCTTCAACGGCGTGGGCTGGATTTTGGGTCCCATTGTTGGCGCTGCGTTTTTCTATTCGCAAGGCGGCGCCGAAAAAGCGCAACGCCATCTGTTCATTCCCTACGTGGGTGTTGCCATCATCGTCCTCCTCATCGCGGCCATGTTCATCAAGGCGCCAGTGCCGGACGTGAAAGTGGAGGACGAATATCATACCGATGATAAAAGTTCACCGGCTGCGCCCGTGGCAAGGGAACATAATCGCGGCCTCATCGTGGCGATGATGTTTCTGAATGTGGTCGCCGTCGGCTTGTCGATTTTTTTGATCCTCCACACCATTCTGCCCAGCCTCAATATCGTCACCGAGCATGTGGTGCTCACGCGCTACGCCCCGGTGATCATATTGGCCGTGTTTGCCACGCTGCCGTTCCTGATGTTGTCCTCCAAAAAGGTCACCGGCCACAGCATTTGGGCGCATCCGCATTTTTCGGGCGCGACGCTGGCGCAATTTGTTTACGTCGCGGCGCAAGCCGGCATTTTCAGCTTCTTCATCAACAGCATGACCGTGGATAAAAGCAACGGCTACACCATGGTGCCGCCGTTGCCGGCCTCGTGGAATTCGGGCTTCCTCCGGCAACACGGCTTTATCGAAACCCGCGCGGCGTTTGCGCCGAAAGAGATCAAAGATTTTCCCGCCGTAATGGAATGGTTGAAGGCAAAAAATGATCCAGTGGCGGCATTCGTGAACAGCCAGCTTTCTGCCAAGACGATGGCTGCGGTAAATAGTTATCAGACGGGCGCCGCTGTTCCCGCAGCCGTGCAAAAGGAAGTCGTTCAGGACTTAAATCAATTAATCCGCCAGGAGATCAATAACAAACCCGGCCGCGCCGACAACAAGCCCGCCCTCTATGACGCGCAACGCTTCGCCGGAGTGAAGTTGAGCGACAAAACACAGGCGCTGATTGCGAAAAAGGACCGGAATGACCACGAGGTCCTGCAAATGAACCGCTATCTCCTGCAGGATGCCTTTCCTGCCGCGCTCACTTACAATGACGGCCTCCTCGCCATCAGCGACAAGGGCGCGAGCGAATTGTCCTCGCTCGCGTTTATCTTTTTCCTGCTGGGCCGTATTTCCGGCTCGTGGTTCCTCAAGAAATCGCCGGCCCACAAAATCCTTGGCCTCTATGCATTCCTAAACGTCGGCGTGTGCGCTCTGATCATCGGGCAATTGGGATGGATTTCCGTGCTGTGCGTTTTCCTCAGCTATTTCTTCATGTCCATCATGTATCCGACGATTTTTGCGGTGGGCATCCACGGCCTGGGTTCGCAATCCAAAAAGAAAGCCGCCGCCTTCATCGTCATGGCCATTACCGGCGGCGCGTTGATGCCGAAATTCATGGGGTACCTCGGCGACGTCATCAACATGTCCGCCGCGTTTTGGATGCCGCTCGGTTGTTTCATCCTGATCGGCCTCTATGCATTCGCCTGGCCCAAACTTAGCCAATCCGAAGGCGTCATTGGCATGAAAGCCAGCGGCGGCCATTGATTTAGCACACGCGAAAAAAGGGCGGCGGCTCCCCGGCGTCCTTTTCTTCCTCTGCTTCGTTTTCTTGGTTTTCTTCTGTTGAATGAAAAAAGGACGGCCCGAAGGCCGTCCTTGTGTGAAAAATCGAAACGATTATTGGTTGCCGCCGCCGTTACCACCGCCACCGCCACGACGACCGCGTGCCGGGAACGCCTCTTCATACTTCGTGAATTGATCCGGCGTGAGGATGCCCTTCAACTTGTCATTCAAAGCCGTCCGCGCCTCCTGGTATTTGGAGCGCCGCTCGGATTGATCGGCCTCACGCGCGGCTTTTATCGCCGCGTCATATTCGTCCACTGCCGCCTTGACCTTGGGTTTCTCGTCCTCAGTCAGCGTGACGGCCTTGTCAATTCCCTCCACCGTCACCATGCCGCGACGCGGCCGCTGGGGGCGGGTCTCCGTGGCGTTGTTGGTATCAGCCTGGGCGTAGACAGCCGGGCTCACGCCCAGAACAGTTGCCGCCGCAAGGATTGCCATTACAGTTTTGTTGATTTTCATGAACTCCGGTCCTATGGATTACGTTTTTTGTTGGTTTTTACCCGTCTTCTTCAGCTCAACTACTCAGACGAATCAATCAGCTTATGGTTACAGGTATTGTTCATTAGCAGACGCAATGGGGGCATATCCTCGGAACGCGTCCGAAATTCTTCGCGTGACATTCCGCTGGGTTCATGCCAACTGTGAGGGATGAAATCATCCATTTGGATTGGTGCGGTCAGCGCGCTGCTGCTCTCGGCTCTCGTCAGCGTGGCTGAAGGTCAAAAGACGGAACCCAAAACGGACGATCAAAAGCCGGCCGCCGCCTCCGCGGATTTGCTGCATCCGGAAAAGCTCAATGAAAAAGCCCCGGCCACGTTCAAAGTGCGCTTTGACACCACCAAAGGCGCTTTCACGGTGGAAGTCACCCGCGACCTGGCCCCGCACGGCGCCGATCGCTTTTATAACCTAGTCAAAGCCGGCTTTTTCAAGGACATCGCCTTCTTTCGTGTGATTCCCGGGTTCATGTGCCAGTTCGGAATCCACGGTGACCCCGCGGTTTCCGCCGCCTGGCGCGAGGCCAACATTCCCGACGATCCGGTCAAGGCTAGCAACACGCGCGGAGCCATTACCTTTGCCACCGCCGGTCCGAACACGCGCACCACGCAGTTGTTCATCAATTTCGGCAACAATGCCCAGCTCGACCACATGGGTTTTGCCCCGTTCGGCAAAGTCGTTGAAGGCATGGACGTCGTCGACAAGATCAACGGTGAATACGGCGAAGGCGCTCCCCGCGGACGCGGTCCCGCTCAAGGCCAGATTCAGGCCGAAGGCAATTCCTACCTCAAAAAGGATTTCCCGAATCTCGATTACATCAAATCCGCCACTCTTTTGCCCTGAACCTCAACCAAAAAGTAGGAGCCGACGTGAGGAGGCTCTAATTTTCTTAATTCCAATATGAGCACCAATAACGAAGTCGCCGTCATCAAAACAACTGAAGGCGAAATGGTTGTCGAATTCTGGCCGGACGTCGCGCCGGGCCACGTGGAAAACTTCAAGAAACTCGCGAACCAGGGCTTCTACGACGGCACCTGCTTTCATCGCGTCATCAAGGATTTCATGATTCAAGGCGGCGATCCGCTCACCAAGGATCCCAAAATGGAAGCCCGCTGGGGCACGGGCGATCCCGGCTACAAAATCAAAGCCGAGTTCAACGACCGCCATCACGATCGCGGCGTGCTTTCGATGGCGCGCTCGAATGATCCGAATTCCGCCGGCAGCCAGTTTTTCATCTGCCACGGCAACCCGCGCTTTCTGGACAAGCAATACACCGCCTTCGGCAAAGTGATCAAAGGCGACGACGTCCTCGAAAAAATCGCCACCACCGCCACGCGCCCGCAGGATCGCCCCGTGAAACGCATGGGCCTGGAAAGCGTCAAGATCGTTCCGGCCGACTCGGTGAAGTAGGACGTATTCCGTGTTGCGTGTTCCGTGACGCGGACTATTGCGCGTCTGGAACTCGCGCATCCGAGCGCTGGATAAGAGCCCACGGCCCACTTGCCTCTGGAGACGTTACAAATTTCCCCCTCTCCCGTCGGACGGGAGAGGGCCGGGGTGAGGTTTTTTAGTTAGCGAATATGGAACTTTCCGAACTCGCCACCGTTCTAGTCGCCCTCGGCTGTCCGCAGGAAAAATCGGCCGAGATGGCCGCGCAACTGGACAAGCGCGCGAAACAACTGGCCGTCGAAAAAAATCGCACCTACGACGAAGCCCTGGAACATCTCCTGAAACTGATGGCCCAAGGCTGGGCCGCCAACCAAAAAGGCCTGTGAATTTACGATTTACGATCTACGATTGGAGCGCCAATGATTGGTAGGGCGCGTCTCTCCGAGCGCGCCGCAATCAATCGCCAATCGGCATTCACCAATCCTAAATCAAATGATTTCGCCCTGGAAAAAAATCCGCTCCCGTCCGCTCGGTGACTTCCGCATCTTCACCGTCCGCGCCGACACCAAAATCTCCCCGCGCACCCAAAAGGAACACGATTTTTTCATCATCGATTCCGTCACGTGGGTGAACGTGATCGCCGTCACGCCCAACCAGGAGTTCGTGATGGTGGAACAATATCGCCACGGCTCGAACACCGTGGAACTGGAAATTCCCGGCGGCATGATGGACGCCAAAGACCCCTCGCCCGAATTCTGCGGCCAGCGCAAATTGCGCGAAGAAACCGGTTACGAAGGCACGAACGCGCGCGTCATCGGCGACGTTTGGGCCAACCCCGCCATCATGAGCAACCGCTGTTTCACCGTGCTCGTCGAAAACTGCCGCTGCGTCCACCCGCTGGAGTGGGACCACTCTGAAGAATTGGATACAAAACTGATCCCGCTCGCCGCAGCCCCCGCATTGGTCGCCTCGGGCAAAATCCGCCATCCCTACGTCGTCGTCGCGCTCTACCATTTCGATCTGCTGCGACGCGGACTGAAAGGCGCCTGACAATCGGAGCGCCGGTCTCCTGACTCGGCGCGAGTCGGAACGTCAATCACACCCCCTCTCGCATGGGCAAAAAACCCAGTTGCCCTCGAAACGCGGGGTGTATATATAAGCCTCAATATGAAAAAAACCTGTCGATTCTGGGGGATGCATATGGCAATCGCGGCGCTGATGTTGACATTCGCCGCGCGCGCCCATGCTGAATCACCGCGCGAAGAACTCGCGCATGCCTATGTCCTGCTGAAGATGGCCAAGCACGATTACGGCGGCCATAAAGCGACGGCGCTGCACGAAATCGAAGCGGCCGGCCACGAGTTGGGAATGAACCTTGAGGGCCGCGGCAACGAGCATGAACGGCAGATGAAATCCGATGAATTGGTTTCCGAAGCCGATCGCATGCTGCACGAAGCGCGTGACAAAATGGAGGACCGCGACCGCAAACGCGTGGCCAGACACCTGGAAGTCGCCATTCGCGAAGTGGACGCCGCCTTAAGAAAGCGATAGCATCGAATTCCTGTCATTTAGATTAGACTTCAACATTCGCCGGCGACGAATTGAACCATCGCCGGTGAATTTTTTTAAAGCGTTCCCAGGCTTTCGGCGTCATTTGCAGCCACGAACGCACACGAATGGACACTAATAAAATTCGTGTGCATTCGTGGTTTTGATCAGTTCTTTCCTTCGCGCACGCGATTTTTCCTGTCCTCCAACTCACTTTGAAGTTTCTTCCGCTCATCGGCCAATTGCCGCTGAAGCTGCTCCACTTGTTCCGCTTCGCCGCTCGCCATCGCTTTGTCGATCTCGCCTTTCAACGAAATTTCGCGCTCGGCAATTTTGGCCGCGTATTTGGAATCCAATTCCGCCAATTGCTTCTTCTGCTCCGCGGTCAATTTGATGCTTGGGGAGGTCTTATTCAGCCGCTCCATCGCAAGTTCGTAGGCGCTTTTCATATTTTAAAATGCGGCGCTCACAGAGCCGCCGCTACATTTTTTTCTTCCACGGCATATCCGGAAATTTTTCCGGCGTCTTGATCGTCTGCGGCGGCGGCTTCGCCATTTCCAAATCCGGATCGGCCTTCGGCGCCTCGCCCGGCTTGGTTTTGTCCGATTTCCACGACGCAATCCGCGCCTGCATCCCGTGATGTTCCGCGACGCTTTTATTTCCCGCCTTCATGTAGAATAGCGAAAGATTCGTATGAACCAACTGCTCGCTCGGCCTCAATTTTTCCGCTTTGTGCCCCTCAGCAATGGCCGCCGCGTAATCGCCCTTGCGATAATACGCCATGCCAAGCGAAAGCTGCGCGTCAAAGTACGACGGATCCGCCGCGAGAATAGCCTTCAGCTTTTCAATCGCGCGATCGTACTCCGCCGTGCTGAAATCGAACATCGCGTCGTCGTATTGTTCCTGTAGCGAAGCCATAAACTTTGACAACGAAAAGTTACCGCAGGATTATATTGTTGCGCAAATGTGAAACGTGATGTCTAAAACGTAAAACGTGAAACGTGAATCCGGCGCAACGCGTATTGCCGAATTCACGTTTTACGTTTCACGTTTTACCATGTCTTCGCCAATTAAACTGATTTCAACCGATTTCGACGGAACCATTTTCGCCGAGTTCGAAAATCCGCCGATTCCCGAGCCGCTCCTCCAACTCATCGCCGATTTGCAAAAGCGCGGCGCCAAATGGGTCATCAACACCGGCCGCGAAATGGCCAGCCTCATGGAATCTCTCGGCCGCGCGGAAATTCCCATCGAGCCGGATTTTCTCGTGCTCGTGGAACGCGAGATTCACTGCCACGACGGCGTGCGTTACGTCGGTCTCGATCCATGGAATTACGAATGCATGCGCTCGCACGAGGAATTGTTCACGCGCATCCTGCCCGATCTCCCAAAACTCATCGATTGGATCAACGCCCGTTTCCACGCCACCGTTTACGAGGACCCGTATTCGCCCTTTTGCCTGATCGCCGGCAACAAAACCGACGCCGAAGTCATCAATCAATATCTCGAGGAATATTGCCGCGGCATTCCCAACCTCACCGTCGTGCGCAACGATGTCTACGCCCGCTTCAGTCACGTGGCCTACAATAAAGGCGCGGCCCTCGCGGAATTGACCCGCCGCCTAAAGCTGGGCCCCGCGCAAGTTTTCGCCGCCGGCGATCATTGGAACGACCTCCCCATGCTCTCGCGCGAATTCGCGCATTCACTGGCCAGCCCGTCGAACGCCATCGAACCCGTGAAAGACCTCGTGCGCCGCCAAGGCGGCATCGTCAGCGAACTCCCACATGGATTCGGCACCGCCGAAGCACTGCGGCATTACCTGCAAAGAGCCTCCGGGTGAGAATACAAGGCTCACGTAGCGCAGGCGTCCCGCCTGCGAATTCTGTGCCGTTCCGGCACCAGGAACAAGGGTCACTTAATTATCCTTAAGTATCTGGCGGCGAGACGCCGCCGACACTCGCAGCCGGGACGGACTGCGCTACACTCAAATTTGCGGCGGCTTGGGTGAGAATACCCATTGATAGTGGCCTTTCCCTAAATAAACCGCCCTAATGAACAAATTTCGCTTTCCTCAAATGTGCGGCGAAATACATGTAAATGACTAACAATCAATAAGATATACTTTTACATTAGAAATTGACACGTTCCGCCGCAGTGATAGTGTTTCATGGCAACGGTGTTCTTGCCGATAATTCCTCAACGGCATTGGCCCTTTTGCAGAAATTTAATTGATTATCAGGCACTTTCATGAGCGATACAACCACCGCTGCCCCGTCGACGGGCGGCACTCCCAAACTTTCCAAGATATCCGAGGCGGTCATCCGCATTGCGGGTAATTCACAGGACGGCATCCAGGCCATCGGCGGCTTCCTGGCGCGTCTCGCCGGCCGCAGCGAGCAGGAAGTCATGACGTTCATGACCATCCCGCCCACGATTTCCGGCGGCCCGTCCATCTTCCAGGTCCGCATCGGCTCCGGCGAAGTCCTGAGCGCGGGCGATGAAGCGGATCTCTTGCTGGCGTTCTACCAGCATTCCTACGAAGGCCACATCAACTCCCTGAAAAAGCACGGCATCGTCCTGTACGATTCCGACCACGTTGAGCCCAAGCCGGAATGGAAGAATGACTATCATCACGTCGGCATCCCGATTTCCACGCTCACCGTCGAAGCCATCGGCGGCACGGCCAAAGACAAAGGCAAAAACATTTTCACCCTCGGCCTCGTCGCCCGCATGTTCGACCTGAACGTGCCCAAACTGGAACGTCTCATTAACGAACGCTTTGGCGGCAAGGATGAGAGCATCGCCAAAAACGCGCTCCTCGCATTCCACGCCGGCTACAATTATTCGCTCGGCAGCATCGTGGATACGTTCCGCTTCGTCGACAGCCAAAAGCGCGATCGCCATCAATTGGTCATGAACGGCAACGAAGCCATGGCCTACGGCATCATCACCGCGGGCGTCCGTTTCGGCGCCGGTTACCCAATTACCCCCTGGTCTGACATCATGGAAACTCTCCGCCGCGAATTGCCCAAATACGGCGGCATCTTCATGCAGACCGAAGACGAAATCGCCGCCATCTCCATGGCCATCGGCGCCAGCTACGCCGGACGCGTCGCTGTGACGGGTTCCAGCGGTCCTGGCATCGCGCTGAAAGCCGAAGCCGCCGGTTGGGCCGGCATGGCCGAAGTCCCGCTCGTGGTCATCGATATCCAACGCGGCGGCCCTTCGACCGGCATGCCCACCAGCGTTGAACAATCCGATTTGAACATCGCCTGCTACGGCAGCCACGGTGATTCCCCGCGCGTCGTCATGGCGCCCGCCAACGTCGAAGATTGTTTCTACACCGCCATCGAAGCGGTGAACATCGCGCGCAAATACAACGTCCCGGTATTTATTCTCAGCGACCAGGCCATCGCCACGCGCATCGAAGCCTTCCCCGAACCCGATTTGAAAGCGATCTGGCAGGACATCACTCCGGATCTTTCGCCCGTGGAAGATTACAAACCCTACGATTTGTCGACGCCGGAAGGCACCACCAAACGCGTCGTGCCCGGCACGCGCATCCTGAGCGGCCGGTATCCCGTCGCCACCGGTTTGGAACACGATGAATACGGCCATCCCAACGGCTCGCCGAAAATGCACATGCAAATGAGCGCCAAGCGCCGCAAGAAAATGCAAGCGCTCGGCGCGACTCTGCCATTGCCGAAGATTCACGGGCCGAGCGAAGGCAACGTGCTGCTCGTCGGCTGGGGCTCGACCGAAGGCCCGATCCACGAAGCCGTGGACCGCGCCCGCGCCGCCGGCGATAGCGTCTCCTCGATTCACCTGCGCCATATCAGCCCGTTGCCGAACGGACTGGAAAATATTTTCTCCGGCTTCAACCACATCATGGTGGTCGAGATCAACGACGAAGGCGTTTACGGCTACGGCCAGCTCGGCGGCATCCTGCGCGCCCGCTACACCAACCCCAACATCACCGGCATCAACAAAACCGACGGCCTCACTTGGAAAGTGAAGGAAATCCTCGCCGCCGTGAAAAACAAACTCGCTGCCACGAATGGCAACGCGACCATTTAACAATTCAACAATTTAACGATTTAACTATCCGCAACATGAGTTCTCCACTGACTGACATTCCGGCGCGCGGCGGCAGCATTGTCGCCGTCAACGCTCCCGCAGAAACCGAACGCAAAGGCCTCACCAAAAAAGAAATCGCCGCCGATCACCCAACGTGGTGCCCGGGCTGCGGTGACTTCTCGGTGCTCGCCCTTTATTTCAAACTGATCGAAAAGCGCAAACTCTGGCACGAGAAAATCACCACCGTCGCCGGCATCGGCTGCTCCAGCCGCTTCCCGTATTTCGTGCAGGCCCACGGCGTGCATTTCATCCACGGTCGCGCACTCGCCTTCGCCAGCGGCATTTCGCTCTCGCGCCCTGACCTGCATCTGTTCGTGTTCGGCGGCGATGGCGACGCTTTCTCCATCGGCGGCAACCATTTCAATCACGCGGCTCGCAAGAACATCAAAATGACCTACTGCGTCATGGACAACTGGGTCTACGGCCTGACGAAGAAACAAACCTCGCCCACTTCGCCCCTCGGCTTCAAGAGCAAGACCGACACCTGGGGCGCGGTGGATTATCCCATCAACCCCATGAAGCAGGCCCTCGCCGCCGGCGCAACCTTCGTCGCGCGCACCACGCACACCAATCCGAATCACGTGTTGCAAATGATGGAAGCCGCCATGGATCATGACGGCTTCAGCTTCATCGAATGCCTGAGCGAATGCGTGGAATTTTACGAAGGCGCCTTCGACGCCTCGAATCCCCGCAAAGGTGGTGTGTTCAACGAAGTCCCGAAAGGGCACGATGTGGCTGACGAAGTCGCCGCCTACAAGCTCGCGGCCGAACCCTTCCCCGGCTACTTCGGCGTCTTCTACAAAAACGCCAAGACGACCAAAAACGCGAAGGAAGAAAGCATCATCAAATCCGCCCGCGAAAAAGTCAAAGGCATGCAGGACTGGGAAATCCTCCAAAAGACCTTCGATCGACTGAAATAAAATCAATTTACGATATACGATTTACGAGCCGGCGGACGAAATCCCCGGCTCGTATTTTTTTCCGCTTCGACCTGTAGGAGACGACGTGAGGAGTCTCTGATTTCTTCTCCAAAAGGACGTCCGCTCGTTGAAATAAATTCCGAAATCTGAAATCCGAATCCGCTCAGTCGGCACTCGGTTTCGGGCTTGGGCTTTCTTTCGGATTTCGCTCCTTCGGATTTCGGATTTTAGACCACTCCCAGCCTTCCCGCTTCCCTCATTAATCGCACCTTCAAATTCCCCTACAAATAATTCGCGAAAATTCGTGAAATTCGTGTCAAAGCCTTTTCCCCACATCAAAATAATTCGTGGAAAATTCGCGCAATTCGTGTCAAAGGTCTCTCATGCCGATCTACGAATTTGCCTGTCCGAAATGCCG